>Ga0228710_1000452_pt1 | contig 51296 bp, 27 predicted proteins | sample MedpolnodulmetaG_FD_177995 | JGI IMG/M metagenome (GOLD analysis project Ga0228710, IMG submission 177995) | Root nodule microbial communities from Medicago polymorpha collected in Santa Monica, California, United States - pink nodules | ecosystem: Host-associated > Plants > Roots > Nodule... | reverse complement strand
AAAAAATAAAAAAAAAATAAAGCTGTTAGATAAAAAAAAAATCAGATTCAAAAAAATAAGATACTGAAAAACGCAAACATAGGTGCAGTTACTTTCTATTATTTCAAGCTTAGAGTTTACATTATACTACAATTTATAGTTAAATACTATGGTCTAAATTACATAAACCATGAACCGTATCCAACAAAAATCATGAAAATTGTCTCATTTTCTTCTTTCTCTTCAACGGATGGCTACCACATGTAGAGAGTAAAGCGAATATAATATAACACACTTTTGGATTCATTTTGGAGGGTTCTTAGCTTGACCATAACTAACACCAAGCACATGGGGGAGACAAAATCATGTCATTATCTTAAAATGTACCAAAAATAATAATACCAACATTAACAATAAGGTACACGAATTTTTAAAAAAAATATGAAAACAACCAAATTTCTCATCCATTCATATCTAAAAAAGATATTTAGTTCCTTTTTTATTTATAGGTTGTTGGGAAAAATGACAACCAACCACAAATGTTAGAATCCTAAAAGATAGGTCGATGGACGGCTCAAATTTTAAGCTCGGTATTTTTTATTTTTTTTAAAAGAAAAGAAATACTACATTGCAATATGAACTATCTGATCTTGATTCAATAGCTACTGAGATATAAACTATCTGATCTTGATTCAATAGCTAGTGAGGTTCTCGGTGCATGAACACTTCATGCCTCATAGTGCAATCATCAAACTACAACTTGGAAAGAAAAATAATGGAAACGTGAAAATTGACAAATCATATCAATTATAGCTCAAAATCTAAAAGGGTGTATCACAATCACAAAGCATTAAAAGGTGGGTTTCACCGTCCAAAGGTGGCTATATTTTTATGTGTTTGTTCATACAAAAGACTATGATTGTTACTGACAAGCAGTAGTAGCATTTTATTTGGTTTTTTGCAACTACATGCAGACATTAAGATTTGATGGCCATGTTTCTATTGCTTAAAAAATAACCATTCAAAATCAAACGTGATGCACCAATGCTGTATTCACATGTTTGTTGTGTTGTTAATGTCTTTGTACCTTGAATTTTGAGCTGACACCACTCTAAGGCCTTGTGTATAATATTGCTTTCAAATCCAAAGAGGAAGTTTTAAATTTTCATGTGAGATTATTCCTTAGATCGAAATAGCTATTGTTAATATAAATTGAATTGTGTTTCTACCATTGAACCATGGCTAACGTGCCAATATTAATGTTTCTTTGTGATCTGTCTCAATGTTAGATCGACTATAGATATTAAGGGATAACACTTATGCTATTAATTAATGGTAAACTGAGATAAACAACAATTTGTGTTGAATTATTGAAAAAGAAACAAGTGATCTTAAGTATAATTAAGAATTTCTATAGTTTTAATTTGTGTGAGCTTAGGTCGTGCTTATACCTATGTGCTACTTTCCAATAATAACAACATGAAAATTAATATTCCAAACTAAGTTATGAATGAAAGTTAAGTCTATTGACTCTTTTTAGCACGTATAACTGTGATATTATACGTAAGTTTTGTCCTTTAAAATTATGGTTGAGACATCGTGATTTTTATGTCTCTAACCATAATGCGGTCGCAATTTAGAACAAAATCAATTTATTCGACGAAAATTACATGTGATATAAATATCGTGGTCGGACCGCAATTTAAAACTTGTGCTAGAATAATTTTTGGGAAAAAAGGTGGACTCCACCGTCCAAAGAAGGCTATATATTTATGTGCTTCTCCTCACTACACATTAAGGTGTTAAGTTAAAAGGAACTTCTTAACTTCTCTAAGTTCTCAATCATCACCTCATATCACAACTTGTTGTCAATTATCACTACTCTCACTTTTTCTCCTTCTTTTTCTTTAACCATGCCACAAAATTGCATAGCACCAAAACCAGAATACTTTAATAGTACTCTCTCTTTGGAAGGATCACAACACATGAGTGATCCTCATAGCTCAAACAATGAACAATCATTACCAAAACTCATTATGTATCCCATAACTTTAAAGGTAATTAAGAAGACTTAGTTTCAATAGTGTACATAATATAATATTTATAACATACTATACTCATTATGTGTTCTATTTTGGTGTATGCAGTTTGAGGATTTGGTATACAAAGTGAAAGTAAACCAAAAAGAAAAGACTATACTGAATGGAATCACAGGCGTGGTGTGTCCAGGAGAAATACTAGCTATGTTAGGGCCATCAGGCAGTGGCAAAACAACACTCCTAACAGCACTCGGAGGCCGTCTCAACGGCAAACTAACTGGAAAAACCACATACAACAATCAACCTTTCTCAGGTTCAATGAAAAGAAGAACAGGTTTTGTAGCTCAAGATGATGTTCTTTACCCTCACCTAACCGTAACCGAAACACTAGTGTTCACTGCACTTTTAAGGCTTCCTAAAACCTTAACAAGAGATGAAAAAGTTGTGCATGTAGAGAGAGTGATTTCTGAGTTAGGACTAAATAATTGTAGGAATAGTATGATTGGAGGACCACTTTTGAGAGGTATATCAGGTGGTGAAAAAAGGAGAGTGAGTATAGGACAAGAAATGCTTATAAATCCTAGTCTTTTGTTGCTTGATGAACCTACTTCTGGTTTGGATTCTACCACTGCTTTGAGAATCTTGAACACTATAAAAAAACTTGCTAGTGGTGGTAGAACTGTTGTTACAACAATTCATCAACCTTCAAGTCGACTCTACTATATGTTTGATAAGGTTGTGTTGCTATCTGAAGGGTGTCCTATCTATTATGGCCCTGCTTCAACAGCTCTTGAATATTTCTCATCTGTTGGTTTTTCCACTTCCGTGACTGTTAATCCAGCTGATCTCTTGCTTGATCTTGCCAATGGTAATAATCTATAACCATTTTTTTTATTCCTTTTTATTAAATAAAGTGACACTAATAGCCATTTTACGACTGTCTCCGAGGGGATTTGAACTTTGTCCCTCGAGATTACAATGTCAGACTCTTACTACTGAACTGACACGTCACGGACTTTCAAAATTATTTTTTACTCAAATGAAATATTCGGTAAATTGTCTTTTGAAGAAAGAAATGCTAACATTGTCATGGCAAAAATGGAAAATTGCAGGTATTGCACCAGACTCTAAGCATGTAACTGAACAAAGTGAGGCCTTGGAACATGAGAGGAAGACTGTGAGAGAATCTCTAATTTTGGCTTATGACAAAAACATAGCTACAAGGCTAAAAGCTGAGGTTTCTAGTATGGAAGTGATCAACTTCAACAACATCACAAAAGATGCTTGCACAAGTAAGTGTTCATGATCTTTTGGTTATTACTTATTTGTTTCAACTCTTACTATATTTTCTTAATAAATTAATGCAGGGAATCAAATAAATCCAGAACAATGGTGTACAAGCTGGTGGTATCAATTCACTGTACTATTACAAAGGGGAGTTAGGGAAAGAAGGCATGAAGCATTCAATAGGCTAAGAATATTCCAAGTCATAAGTGTAGCTTTTCTAGCTGGACTTTTGTGGTGGCATACACCAGCATCACACCTTGAAGATAGGGTAAGAAATAATTTCATCATCTTTTCGGTACCAATCACTTGCGCTAGAACGGATGGACTAATACGAGGTTTATTTATTTGTAATGCAGACAGCTTTGCTATTTTTCTTTGCTGTTTTCTGGGGATTCTACCCTCTCTACAATGCAGTTTTCACATTTCCACAAGAAAGAAGAATGCTAATCAAGGAACGATCATCGGGAATGTACCGTCTTTCATCATACTTTCTAGCAAGAACAATAGGAGACTTGCCACTAGAGCTAGCACTACCAACAGCATTTGTCATCATATTATATTGGATGGGAGGACTTAAACCTGATCCTGTCACTTTCATCCTCTCACTTCTTGTTGTTCTTTACAGTGTTGTTGTCTCTCAAAGTCTTGGATTAGCCTTTGGTGCTATCTTGATGGAGATTAAACAAGCAACTACACTAGCTTCTGTGACAACACTTGTTTTTCTCATTGCTGGAGGATACTATATACAACAGATTCCACCTTTCATAGTGTGGCTTAAGTATTTAAGCTATAGTTACTACTGTTACAAGCTTCTTCTTGGTGTTCAATACAATGAAAATGATTACTATGAATGTTCAAAGGGAGAGTTGTGCAAGGTTATGGACTTTCCTCCAATTAAATCAATGGGATTGAATCATATGTGGGTTGATGTGTTCATCATGGCCTTGATGTTGGTTGGTTATAGATTAGTTGCTTATTTAGCACTTCGTAGGGTTAGGTAAATCTAAATTGTGGCAAGGAAAAGCTCATATACATATAGCATGAGAATTTGAAGCGTTTTTGTACTAATTCCATCTGAGGAATAATACTAATTAGTAGAATATTATTATTAGACTTTTGATGAAACTCTTTGAATGAAACTTTTATAAACTCTTTATGACATAGTTGGATGTACAATATTTAATTTTTTAAAATAGTTTTAAACTATCAGTGCATAATTAAATTCTGTAAATATTAATTCCAAATTCTACTATGCATAAAATTCAACTGCCCGAACATAAGGTATATGCTGCATGATAAGAAGCAAGAAAAATACACAAGAAGTCCAAGATTGCAACTTGAGTACCCTTTATCCCACAAACAAAACTGTGGTTTATGTTGAGGCCTTTGAAACTACTGTGTTAGAACAGTTATCTAGTTCAAAAGTAAAAGGATGTGAAAAACATAAACAGAGAATGCACGATATTTGATCATGGAGTTTGAACAATTGTGTCTACGTCTCCGACTGCAGTTGTATTCAAACTTAAGGTTTACATAATACAACTCGTGTTTAAATACTATAGTACGGCTGCAATCGCCTTTGCTGAGCTCAAGCGACTTGTCAACTTATCACTAAACTATGAGCAGTATCACAACAGTTATGAACTTATGAGAATAATAATCCAAAATGCACTAGTGGCCCATAACAAGGTGTGAAAACTGTTACCCAGTTTTGTTCAAAATTCAAAACTATGGTGCTTAAAAAAAGCTCAAAAGCATTAATTAGCATACCATTAAATTAAAAGTGAGCCAATCAAGTAACATTCATTATGCAATGATTATATCAAGATAACGGCGTGAATTGAAATCAAATAATTAAGATTAAGATTAGTTAATGCAAGTAATGTAGAGTTAGACTAAAATAATTGATATTTGAAAGTGAGTGGATGACATCATATTTCATGTAAAAAAATAAGAAATGACACCTAAAAGATCCGTGTCATACTCTACTTCAGCATAGTGCATTATCCACTCTAATTATAATCACTTTGATGTTGGACTTATGAAAGGACTAGGCATGCTTATGCAAAAAAAAAAACACAGTAACTTTTTCAACAGGTAGAGTTCAAGGGATGAGATCTAGAAATGGACTTGTCAATCAATTATTAGCTATGTTTAGAAAAGTAAATAATATGTCATATATGGTTTAACTATGTGTGAGAAATGAAGAAATGAAGAAGCAAAGTATGATGATTATATGATAAAAGTCACTTTAAGATTTGATTCCATATATAAAGGAACATAATTATATCACCCTTGACATTGGTCATTTTCATTAAATGTTAGGTATTTAGTCATAAGCAACAAAAAAAAAAGGAGTGATGGTGGTTACAAAGAGTTGTTTCTTTCAATGATTGAGGGTTTCATGATGGTTTAATAAATCAACAAAGCTAAGGAAGTAGTTCTGGTATAGTCCAAAAGGGTGACCAAACCTGCACCACTTGGGTGGGCCAGATTGTCTGAGATCCACTTTGAGATTGAGTTGAGCTTATAGTGTCGTCGGAGTCTCGAATAGATCATTCACTAAACGCACATTGGTTTTTAGAGTACTCGAGTGATTGAGCTCAAGTGATTAATGAGTTTCACTTGAGGATGAATCATTCAGGAGAATCTGAATTTAAATCCTAAATGGAATAATTCATAGTCAGACTTTACATGTCACTTGTCTTCTTACCGAATTTCATATTACCAGAATATGTGAGAACCGGAGGGTTAACATCAAAAAAAAATGCCACTAATGCCTTCCATTATACTAGGCTGCTAGCAATAGTTCAACCTTGGTAGTATAGTTACAGAGACATCTCCAATCTCAGCAACATACGTGAATATTTTGAAGCATAGTATTATGAAAATTTAACGAAGATTTGTCTGCAACTCATCTCATGTCTAGCCTGACACTGATGAGCTTCTGAACTTCTGAAACCCAACTCGCCAAAACTTCCAAATTCTTATATGATAACAAAAGTAAGATTGTCACAATGCATACATCTAGAAGCAATATTTCTAAGCAACATCAAACTCATTTCCATTGTTTAGTTTGAAATTCGAATATTAAACCAAATTTAATTTTCCCATCTCCACCATTGTAAGATTCAATCTTCTTATTTGACTATGTGCTTTTCTTACTTTGCAGCATATCACTGAAAAATGATAATTAGTAAATTTATTAATTACAATATAGGGCATATGCTTGTAACATTCCATTATTTACGGTGGACACAGTTCATTGTTCCAAATCAATGTTACAAATTCCAACAACCAAAAGAATTTCACCCTTCTGCCTTAAGAATAATGGCATCATCACCATTCAGTTAATCTTGTTGATACCAAGCAAGAAATTTGTCAAAAGTAAACAAAAAAGATTCTATGTTTGGTGCTTTGGTTTATGAACCAGATACCCTAAGAGTTCAAGAACAATATGTCGGGGTTCACTTAGGCAATAATGATACACCATTCAATTCAAATATTTTGCATGTGAAAAGCAAAAGCTGCATTCTGAGATTGAGAAGTCAATGTAGATGATGCTATATGTTGCAGCATATTGCATTTTTGTTCATACATCCAATGTGGTGCTACAGAAAGTTTCAAGAAATTGGTATTTGTACAAAGAGGTGTGTGGAAACAAGACCAGTTTATATCATGAAAAAATGTTCAAATTTGGGCTGTACAAAATATATTATTCTCTTACCTACTGTATATATTGTGTGAAACTATGGCTACACTGTATCTTCAATCTGATTATATTCTAATTTCTAAGAATATTTCTAAGAACAAGGACACATGACATGAGACAATTCACATTCAAAAACGTGCAGCTTTCAATCAATGTTGGCTGGGTGCGGAAATTCTCAATAATCAGTCCCTCTCTTCTTTTTGTTTTGATTTTTAATTTTTCTTTTAACACATAAATGTTGGAGGCACAAGGTCAAAATGTCCAACTCATTTAAAATTAGCTACATGCCTATATCGGTTGATCGAGTAGTTGGAAATTATGACCTTGTGTATCCTACAGATTCTCCACGGATATTAGTTAGTGTTAAACATCGGCACCAAATGTTTATAACATGATTATGAAAGAATCTTACACATCAGAGTCATCTAGCTTAGATGGGAAAGATACCTCAATGGAGTAGTAGTGAAGGAAACTTGAATTGCATAACTAAAACCATAAAGGGTTATTGCAATTCAAGTATGGGCGGTACCTAAAATATACTACAGTGCACAAAAATAGTATTTATTCTTTTTTAAAATACATACATTCGGTCATTATTATAAACAAAATATATATTTTTAAATTTATTTAATAAATAATATATGTTATCTAATAGACCACATACATTATTTATTGAAGAATTTAAAATGTAAATTTTTGCTTATAATAGTTATTAGATGATGTACGGTCAAATATTTCTATTGTGATAATATGATTGAAATTGGATGAAAAGTGTTTTATATATATATATATATATATATTGTCTATGGTTGACAATATTGTTTTTATCGCATATTCTTGTTGTAATAACAAAAGCCTAACTCAGCTTACAATGTTGATATTGTTATGAGAAATGCCAGCAACACACTCTTTTCAACACACTCTTAGACACTCACTCTCTTATTGGATGAAATCAATGTATGTCTCACCACTTTATGTGGGTTCTATTTTCAAAACGTATGACCAACATTGATTTATGCCAATTAGAGAGTGAATATTAGAGAAAGTGATTAAAAGAGAGTATTGCTAGCACTACTATATGGTTATACACATTTATTCGAGTTAGATCACATGACCCGGTAGTTATATGTGAATTTCTTGTAGTGTTTACTATCACTAGTCTACAAACATGTAATGATCAATGAGGCACCGTCCATTTGGTCCAAAAAAATTATGCACCGTCTATGGTTGCGGCGAAACTGATGTCGCCAATCACTGGATCTGCCGGTGGAGTGTTGTGCCAAAGTTACCGTCATTTATTTGTCTCCACTCTATGGCCACTTCATAGATTTGGGCATGATTTATCATCCACCAAAATTTAGTCAAATTATAGGGTTGTCAATATTAAGTATTAACATCTCTTTGACCATTTGGTTGTTAAGATTTGTGTACCAAGAGATCATAATTTTTTAAAGGGTAGTCGTAGTGTTTAAGACATTTGTTAAAAAAATTAATGAAAAGTTTTTATTTTAAAATAGCGTCTTCAACACATTAAAACTTAAAAAAAAACAATTTATTTTATATAAAACGTATCAGTTATTTTTTCTTTTAAATCTATAAAGGGTACTTTGTTAGTTTACCTTATTTAAAAATAAATCTTACGGTATTCTGGACTTTTAAATCTAATAAAGAAAAGTCTCGAGTTGTCACATGCCTCTTACAAGAAAATCGAGCTCAATTTAACCCCAATAATGTTTGAGGTAAATTAAAAATGCAACATGAATAACATAAAAAAAAGTTCAAGAGGACAAAGTTATGACATGAATAATAGAAATAAAAAATAATAATGTCTTTCTACAAGTGTTTTACTTCTTTCTTTTTAAAATAAGTGATTTAGTTGACCAATTTATACTAATGAAATGGAGATTGATACTTTTAATAAAATATCTTGTCTTGTATTGTCTATGTGTTTGACATGGCTTAATTTTTTGAAAACCATGGTAGGAAATCACGGTGGCACAAAAGCTCTAAAGGCTGTCTTTATAAAGTCACGACAGTTTTGCTTTGATAATCACACCAGTCGTGTTTTTGAGGTTGTAAACTCTGTACCAATCACACATTGTATTGATATATTTATCTTATCCATAAAATGTAAAGTGAAAATTATTATTAAATTGTAGCATTATATAATGATTTGATTTGATGTGCATCTAAAAAGGTTCTACAAATTTAATCCTCGATTAATAACTAAAAAAAATTATTATTGATGATGGATTTAATTTGTATATTAAAAAACAGACTAATTTTTTTTTTACACAAGTAACTCAAATCATTATATAATGCCACTATTTAAAATTGGTTCATAAAATATTTCCTCAAATATCTAAATGAGGAATAAAAATTAATTTGATTACGAAATTCGTAATTCGTCACCTTTTCTTTCTCTGAAAAAATCATTGGTGACTCGCCGTCGTTTCAGCCACCGGAAAATGGCAAAGAAGAGAGATCAACACCGGTCATCCCAGAGTTCCGGTCACCGGAAAAACCAAATCAGCTCATCTTCACAACCAGACCAACTGACTCACTCCGCCTCACCTTCCGGTGCCATCAAAATCGCTGCCTTCTTCATCCTATCGTCGGTGATCGCCGTCGTCGTCACTTACCGGTTAAGACAATCTTCTCCTTCGCAACAAAAAGAATCGTATGTATATCAACGAGGCCTTGTTACAACGGACACCAATTACGAAGATATACTCAATGTACGCATCGCCATAACTACCCTCTGAAATTTAATGGTTTAGAGTATAATTGAGGATTTAAGCTTTGATTATTGTTAATGATGTTTTCAATTTGCTCTGAATTTAGGAGAATGTGAAAGTATCGGAAAATGTATCTATACGGCGTTATGATTATTCCATGCTTGGATACATTACTCCCTGGTATGCTATGCTTTTTTGTTGTTGAATGAATGAATGTATGTATGTTGATTTTAGTATTTTTCTTTGATAAAACACCAATCTGCCTTAGATGCAATAGTTAGTTACAATAATTAGTTACACTGGTTGGTTAGTTAGTTTAGTTAGTTAGTGAGGGCAGCCAGTTTTGTAACGTTGAGTTAGGTTCAGCCTATGAAGCACATATACTCTCGGATTAGGCCTGTCGGATACATATCGTGTCCGACACCGACACATATGATTCCATTGAATTATGTCATTTTCTCAAATTATTATCGGTATCGATGTGTTTGTGTTGTGTCTGGTGTCTGTGTTTGTACTTCATAGATTTCAACCCGAAATGTGAGACTTTCGGTTAAATACAATGTTTTTATTATTTTTGTTATTGTAATTTTATAACTTGTCTTACAATAAGTGTTTAAACTTAGAGCAGGTCATGTCTGAACTTAGTTTGGAATGTTATGATAATATGATTATGAAACACTAATTTGTATTTTGTAGTGCATGATAATTTCCTCTTAATTTTGTACTTGAGCATAGACTGACTCGTAAATTTATGTTAACTTATAAGTACTCCTTTCTTGTTCAAAAAAAACTTATAAGTACTCTTTTACGGCTGGTCTTGTTGAATGAGTTTGTGCCAGTGGCAACTGCAATTCTGGGGTACTCAGATTTGGAAATTTATTTGAACACATTATTACATCGTACTTCGCTCCTAAGCTTATACCCTAACACAAAATAAACTGACTCAAATAAAGCAAATAAAGCGGAGTTGAGACTTTTGGACAATAGAGTAGTTTGTTTTTTTTGTGGTGGTAACCAGTAGGTTAATGATTCTTTTTCCTTTTTGGTTCACATTACTTAACGTCATCTAGATTCTACACTGTGATCTGTATCCTCACTCCTAACATTAGCATAGTTATATTGTTTTAAGTTTGTACTTAATACAGTGAAAATTCAATTTTATTATTTTTTGTTCTTTACATGTCAAACCTCGTGTTAAATATATAGCTTTATATGTACAATTCATATGTATCTTCAAAAATATTCATTGTGGCAGGAATTCTCATGGTTATGAAATGGCGAAAAGGTTCAACTCTAAGTTTACACATTTGTCACCTGTCTGGTATGATTTAAAGAGGTATGTACCTCAGTCGTAAGTGACTTATTTTGAAAAATAGAGGGATGGGGGGCATAGTTGAAATCTGTCACATTCCTAACCCTCCTCGTTACATTCCATTAGAGCTTTCGAATCTATTTTGCAAGCATCTAAAAATTTATAGCATATTTAGATTGTAGTTTATGAAGTTTTACTTGTTATTTAGCCTTCTTTTATGTAACACGACATGACCTAGGATGCCTACATGTTAGGAATAGGATATCAAGTTTGATATGAATTGACATCACAGCCTTAAGTGTCAGCAGAATATTTCCTATTCTAATAAGTGTATGTAATTTATGCAACACATTGAAATTCTAGTGTATACTCATTGATAAATCCTGAGGGTTGTTATTTAGTTAGTTTTTATTATATTGCTTTATGGTTTTGCTTCATCAGTTGCTATTGCCAGCCAACAGACTAGCTTAGTTCTGGAGGGGAGACATAATGCTGACAGAGGATGGATCTCGGAGCTTAAAAAAACGGGAGAAGCTTTGGTAAAATGAATAAGTTCGCAACTTCTAAACTTATTTTCATTATTACATCAATGACAAATAAAATACCTCTTTTGTCCACAAAGTCTTTATACGTGTTATATATTAATTAATTTCAAAAGCTATGCTATGTACCCCATGACATTCTTAATTTTGGATTTGTAAACTAGAAAGTAGATATAAATCGGGGAGTTCTGTATGGGGCTCGCTAATAGGAGTGACACTCGGTTAGTAGGTTTTAGATATGTAATGTATTACAATTTCATAATTAGAAATTTACATCATAGAATAAATAAAAAAATGAATTAATGATATATGTCTCCTAAGTGTAAGTTTGTAACTGTTTAAGCTTTAACTGACTCATGAGCTCTAGGGCAGGAATGTGGGGGAGTTTATGATGTAAGTTATTCTTAAGTTGGTTCCCTATTTTAACCCCTTTCCTAAGTGAAAGCGTCCAGATCAGTCTGGTTTTTGGGCCTTGGACTAGCTAATAATTTTTCCTTCCCAATGGTTGACCTTGTATGATATCATTAACATGTCAGACCTAACAATTGTTTAATTATATTGTCCATTATTGTTATGCTTTTCTTTAGATCTGGCCTTCATGAACCTTCCATTATTTTTTCTATTACATGTAGATCTTGCCTAGAGTTGTTCTGGAAGCATCACCAGAAGAACTGTTGAGAAAGAAGAAACAAAGGAAAAAAGCCATTGACCTTATAGTGACAGAGTGCAAGTAAGCCTCTGATTATTTCTTGATACACCTTTAAGGCAATGGTTTTATTTTATGGAAAGAGTAATTTCTTGCTAGAAAAAGATCTAGATTTTGCTTATATGATGTTCTTGTGGTGACTGATTTAGCTATTGATATCTGATTATCATCTGGTGTAATAATGGATGTTTGGATACTCTCTTGGTGTTATATGTAATTGTATACTGCAATGAGCGTATCGTGCTGTAATTCTAAAAGAGGGGAATTTTTTTTATGTGAAATTACTCAAAAGGAATCCTCAGTAAAACTGTTTCTAGTTAACAGCTAGTCAACTAACCGCTCAATTGGTTAAATGATGATCAAAAGTGGTTAAAGACATTAAGCAACCATTGATTAACTTAATTAACCACTTGAGTGATTTGTTCTTCTTATATACAAATGTTTTTACCAATAATTCCTTTAACCATGGTTGGTGGTGTATTAATACTTCATTTACCCAGCTAAATGCCATATGAGCAGTTCCTCCACTTTAAAGAACCCATTACCCGTGTATTGCTTTTGATATCAGAGTTTTTTATGGCAGCAAATATTCATATTCCTATATGAAGCCCTTCTTTTCGTGTGAATGTACTTCTTCTGTAGGGAAATGGGATATGATGGTGTTGTCCTGGAATCTTGGTCAAGGTGGGCAGCTTATGGTATCTTGCGTGATCCAAGCATGCGGAATTTGGTGAGTATTTATTATGTTTTGTTTAATGTTGAGATACTATTTACTCGGCAAAGATATAATATATGCAACTCTGCTTGTAATTTATGGACTAGGCTCTTTTCTTCATTCTGTTAAATTTTTTAGTTTACGAGGTCTGGGCAGTCATCAAATGATTGTGTCACAAATTTCAATTGTTTATTCTTTAAGTTTAGGTGATATCTTAGTGATATGTAAGAGGTGTTTCAGTTTCTGTATGGAACACTTACCGTTACAATTTTCTCACCTTCAGCTTTACCTGTAAGACAATTCTGTTATGTGGTGTATATGTGACTGTGGGGTGAAAAGCATATTGTAAATTCTTACATCACGTTTCATGTGAGACAAATGTTTCCATTTTGTATTTGCACACTATAGCAGTTGATATGGTCTTTCTTCTTTTACATGGACAGGCTTTGCAGTTTGTAAAACAGCTTGGAGATGCACTGCATTCTGTAAGCTCAGAAAATATTATTGGACAGAAGTTGCAGTTGGTCTATGTTATAGGTCCACCATCTTCTGAGAAACTGCAAGCACATGACTTTGGTCCAAAAGATCTTGAGACTTTAAGTGAAGCTGTAGATGGATTCTCGTTAATGACATATGACTTTTCTAATCCTCACAACCCTGGTCCGAATGCACCTTTGAAATGGATTCAAATCATTCTACAGATTCTTCTTGGTGGTGCCTCTGCTAATAGTGCCCAAAACATTGCCCCCAAGATATTTCTTGGCATCAACTTCTATGGAAATGATTTCTCCCTTTCAAAGGGTAAGTCCGAAGATTTACCTTTGGTTTTTTCATGGTTTATCATGTGGTGACATTTTTATGTATTATATACTGGTGAAATTCGGAAGTGCAGATTCAGGTGGTGGAGCTATTATTGGGAGAGATTACCTGGCACTTTTGGAGAAGCACAGACCTGTTCTGCAGTGGGATAAAAACAGTGGGGAGCATGTTTTCTTTTACACTGATGACAAGGATATCAAGCATGCGGTATTCTATCCATCTTTAAAGTCAATTTCCTTGCGGTTAGAAGAGGCCCGTACATGGGGATGTGGCATCTCGATATGGGAAATTGGTCAAGGTTTGGATTATTTTTTTGACCTTTTGTAGAAGCCTGTATGTGTACTATTTATGTCCCGTTTTAATGTTTATTCATACATGTACTCATTCTGTATTCAGTACAATTGAAATTGACATTTGTCAAAATGGGAATTTTATTTTAGGCTTAAATATATTTTAATTCCCTACAAACATGTCACTCTGTGCTTTTAGTAGTCCCTGCAAAGTCCGAACTGTCTAAAATTAGTCTCCCCGGTTAACTGGGACTGAGCATGCAATGATGTGGCAGACAGAGTGCCACTTAATCAAGGCGACATAGGATAAGTCAGCCCACGTGTCATGGGTGGCTGTCATCTAGGTGCCACGTCAGTTTCATGATATATCTGAACTGGTTTTTGTGGTTTTATTGTGCTACTCGTTTTTTATTTTGATGTTGCTCCTCGTGCTTTTTTTTTTTCCTCTTGGTTTGTTGATTTTAATTTGCTTTGTTTGTGATTTTGGGGCTACCTCGCTCTTCTTCTGTCCTTGAGTGGATGGTTAAATCTATTGTCATTTTGTTTAGCTAGAAAACTCGGTATGAAAGACAACAAACAATTACGGCAGCTATCCTAATTGTTGTATCAGGTCCAGATCCTAGCAGAAAGAGACTCCGACTCTTAAATTTTTTAACATTTTAAGCTGTTATTTTGATATTCAACTTGCAACTTAGCATGGTTATTAAAAAGGAGTTGATCAAAGAGTTCAGAGATCTAAATTTGATTGGTAAGTTAGGATCACCATGCTAGAGATTAACAATGATTTAACGGGGACTAATCGAGAAAGATTTGTACCTTGTGAGACCTTGTTTGACAAGTTTTTTTCAACCAACACAATCTCACATTTTCTCATAGAATCAAAATCTACAACATCAGAATGGGAACTTTCACCATCGTGATCTTCAGAGCAATAAACTCGCTTCTGAAGATAAATTTTCTTCCGGTTAGTATGATACTTTGCTGTCTTTAGTTCCATATCCAAGCTCTTACAAAAAATAAGAATTTTCCAAATACAACAACTGGCATTCTATGAATGAAATACTAATTTTGACACAAATTCCTACAAGTTTTGGCAAAGAAAAAGTTTGAATAATGACCATTATATGACATTTTCAAAAGAGAACTTCGTCATATCAATGTTTCCATTCAATTCCGTTCCATATAAATTTAAGTATTTACCCATTATGAGCAATGAAGACCTCACAATTTTCAAGTTTATTAAACCAAGCTAAGCCATTTTTGGTCTACACATAATGAGCATAATTCTTACCCTCACGGGTGATATCAGGTGAAAAAGTCACAGAAGAAATGGACCTCCAATCAATATTGAATTTGAAGTTCTCGGGTATTGGCTGGGAGCAGATGGTAATCACTCTAAGTTGTGCCTGCCATTTCTAAGTCAAGTTCACACCTAATTGCAAGTAATCAATCTAAGAAGAATAATCAATCTAGGACATCCTTATAGTTGAAATCGTGCTTTAGTTCTTTCAAATAGCAATGATACATACTAATTACTGCAAGTATTTGATGAATGACTGACCAGTTTCGATGCCACATAAATGGGTTGCTTATGTAAGGGTATGACCCTAAGCACAGCAGCAACAATTTCTCAGTAAAATCAGATAAAGAATCAATTGACTAATTGTACCGTGCGTGTATTGATTTCAGTAAAGGCGTTACATAGATTTTTTTGTAGGCTTAATTGCAGTTTTAATCCCCCTGTTTTTATCATTTTGCGAAATTGGTCCCTCTATTTTAAAATTCGACAATTTTGGTCCCTTATCAAATATTTTGTCTAAAATATTGTGATATGAAATGTTTTAAATGAATTTTTCAAAGGAATTTTGTTACAATTTCATCGATGTTCATCTTTTTCCATCTTCATATCATATTCCATGACATTTAAAATTTATCGTATCACATTTTTATAGTTCAAAAATATGATGGAGGGACTAAAACTGTCGAATTTTAAAATAGGGCGACCAATTCTACAAAGTGATGAAAATAGGGGGACTAAAACTGCAATTAAGCCTTTTTTTTAATAGACAAAATGACAAACTCATCAGAAATTTACACACATAAGTGGAGGAGCAGAGTCTGAACCTCAGTCATGACGTCTAATCTAACAATTTCGATATTTTTATCAGCTCAACTGAGAATTTGATACAATGATAAATAGAAAATTTATAGAACTATTCGATTTTAAGGAAAGGGAAAGCTAAGACTACTGATATTTAGAGGCAGCGGTAAAAGTCTAATAGGAAAAACTAATTTTGTAAAAATAAAGAAGAGGGAAAACTAATGGGGTGCATATTTTTATATTACTATGGGACCACTTTATAAGGAAAAATTGTCTGAATTTTGCGAACCAAATAAGTTACGACAATAGAAGCAATGCAAAGAGAAACTACTTCAAACTAAACACAATCAACTGAAACTAAGGCACAATTAGCTAGAGAATGAGCAACAATGTTATCAACTCTTCTCACATGAGAAATTAAGAATGAAGAAAGCAAACAACTAAGACTCTTGTCATCATTAATCACCAAGCCAAAGTAAGAATTGTCATCGATAGATGAATTTAAAGCGTTGACCACATTAAGATAATCACTTTCTACAACAATGTTTCGAAAACCTATATCATAGACAAATTGAATTACCAACCGAAATCCAAGAACTTTAATAATATTAGCATCAAGAAGAGCCTCAAAATTCCATGTAGCAGCTGCTAAAACATCATTCTAAGGTTCATGAAAATGTTATGTAAATCATCGTCTTCTTCTTTGCAACAGTGATAGAGAAGATTAGACATACTTTAAAGATAAACTCATATTCTTTACATTAAAATGTATTAAACTTGTTTTTTTTTAAAAGAAGCTATTATTTATGTGAAAAATCAGTATTTTTCATTTATTTATTTACATGTGGTAAGATCCATTTTTTAGCTTATAACTTATGTTTTATAAGTACATTTAACTAAAAAAGACTCGTTTGATAGCTGCCACTTTTTTACAAGCTTTAACTTATTTTTACTAACTTATAACATGTTTTGATAAGTTGATTCAAGTAGTTTATAACTTAAAACTTATAGCTTATCTTTATTTATTCCAATTTTACCCTTGTAATCTTAATTGAATATTTTTTTATATTAATTAATTATATCATTTTTATGTCATTTCATATGTATAAACTACTTCAACCCGCTAATTTTATCGAAAATTAATTCAATAAGTAGTTTATCAATTAGTTTATGTATTATCAAACATAAGTTAGTTTATCAGCTATCTCTCGTATTCTTTATAAGATAGTTTATAGGATATTCTTATTTTACATTCATTACCCCTAACTTGTCAACACACGTTCTCTCACTCCCTTGAGAGTTGAGACAGACACTTTTACTCATCTCAGTTGACTCCCTCCACCGTTCGTCCCTTCAACGCCATTCCTCTTTTTTGTGTCTTCAGGTATACTATCCGACCTGTTTCTCTTGCTTCTTCTTTTTTTGTTGTTAATGTTTCTTCCGGTTATGCCACTGTTCTAATATATCATTATTTTTTTAATGCAAAATTATAAAGTAATAACTTTAACTTGTTGATTTCTTTTCTTTGTAACACTACATCTACTTAGTTTACCATTTACTGATTAACTGTACAGTGCTCATGTAATTGGGATTGTGACCAGGATATTAGTGAAGTCAAATTATGATATTTTCATTGAAAACATTGATAGTTTAGGGGTTTTTCTTTTGACCAAGAAATTACCGGATATTGTTGGGTGACGAGGGAAGGTGGGGACCACCCACATTAGGCAAGAGCAATACCAAGTGAGAGAGAGACATCACACTTTTACTCAAAAAAAATTAAGATAAATGAGTTTATGGGTCATTTCACTTATAAAGTGTTCAACCTCCACTTTTTTAACCAATGTGAGACTTCTAACTTACACTTGCCACACAACATATAACACAGCAAAGTACCCACCCACCTGACTATGTTCCTGTCCTCAAACTTTCATATGACAAATAACAAAGTTGTTGTGGAAATCGCTGCAACAGTATATCATCCAGCCCTGCCACCCTTCAACTAGGTCGCGACTCTTCACATAGTAAGATGATATGGTACTCAATGTCAATGATAATTTAGGTTTTTGATATGCCTCTAATTGGTGATTTTCTTATAGTTGTGTTATTTCACCAAATTGATCGTTATAGTTGAAATTAAGTTTATTGGGTTGGTAACATGTCTCTAGCTTCAAAATTGATTGCCATTGACTTTGTTTTTATATTGTAGGAGATAATGGAAAGATTTTTTAAGAGCAAATTGCCTGTGAAAAGGAAACTGCCATCAACTGAGCAACAAACTAATTCTCAAGAGCAACAACTAAGCCTTATATCACTATCTCAAGATCAACAAATTGAAGTTAATTTGGAAGAGTTGCCATTGGATCCTGGGAAGCGGATTAAAATGTCAGCATACCATCCTAATGATCGAGATAAGATACGAAAATTTTATCTACAAAGAGGACCGTTCCAGCCTACGAAACATGCTTTTCCCCAAAGAAAAATGGGAAGTTCTTTAAGAAGATTTTGCCCGTCTTGGTATATTGAGTATGGCAATTGGTTAGAGTATAGTATTGAAAAAGATGCTGCTTTTTGTTTTTGTTGTTACCTTTTTAGGCCTGATGTTGGAAAGCAATCAGGTGGTGATTCATTTGTGACGGAAGGATTCTCAAATTGGAAAAAGAAAGAAAGACTTGCATCTCATGCTGGAGGTCCTAATAGTGCTCATAACTTTGCGTGGAAGAAGTGTCAAGATTTCATGAAACAGAATCAGCATATTGAAGTTGTATTATCTAAGCAACAATCGGAACAAGTTTGTGACTTGTATCTAAGCCGTTTAACAACTACAATTGATTGCATTCGCACTATACTAAAGCAAAACGATGACTCAAGTGATTATGACAATCAAGGTAATTTCCTTGACCTTCTTAAATTTCTTTTTGAATGCAAAGAATCAAGAAGTCTTGTCATGGAAAATGCTTCAGAAAATGATCAATTGATCACTCCAACAATTCAAAAGGATATTCTTAATGTAGTCGCTTTGGAAACCACTAATGCCATTATTAGTGATCTTGGAGATGAATTATTTGGTATTCATGTCGATGAAGCTCGTGACATATCAAATAAGTGGCAAATGGTTGTTGCTTTGCGTTATGTTAACAAAAAGGGAAGCATTGTTGAACGTTTACTTGGTATTGTTCACGTTAATGATATTACAGCTTTATCATTTAAAATGCAAATTGATGAATTGTTTTGCAAACACGGGCTTAGTATATCAAGAATTCGGGGACAAAGTTATGATGGTGCTAGCAACGTGCCAGAGGTATTTACTGGTCTCAAAAGTTTGATTTTGGAGGAGAACCCTTATGCATTTTATGTGCATTGTTTTGCTCATCAATTACAACTTAACTTAATTGTTGTTGCCAAAAATCACATTCAAGTTGCCTCTCTTTTTAATTCATTGTCCACTTTATTAAATGTTGTTGGGGCACCATGCAAGCAACATGACATGCTTCGTGAAAGACAAATAGTCAATGTTAGAGAGGCATTGAGAAAAGGAAAAATTCCTAGTGGACAAGGTTTCGATCAAGAAATTAGTCTTAAACAAGCTACGGATACTCGTTGGAGTTCACATTATGTAACTCTGATCAATTTGATATTAATGCATTCTGAGATAACCGATGTTCTTGAAATTCTGAAAGAAGATGCATTAAATGCAGATCAAAGAGCTGAAGCCAATGGTCTTTTACTTTTGTTTGAGGAGTTTGATTTTGCATTCACATTGCATTTGATGAAAAATGTCTTGGGTATATCATATGAATTGTCGCAAACAATTGAAAGAAAAGACCAAGACATCATTAATGTTATGAATTTGGTTGATATAGTGAAGCAACTGTTACATGCTATGAGGGATAATGGATGGGAGTCTTTATTGCAAGAAGTAATTTTATTTTGTAATACGCATGCCATTAATATTCCTCACATGGAAAATATATTTTGTCCTAAGGGGAAGTCACGACACAGAGACAAAGCTCAAGCTATTACAATAGAGCATCATTATTGTGTTGAATTATTTTATACTGTTGTGGACATGCAACTTCAGGAACTTAATGATCGTTTCACTGTGACAAATACTCGGTTGCTTCTTTGTATGGCTTGTTTGAGTCCAACCAATAAGTTCTCCACTTTTGATAAGACAAGGGTGATGGAATTTGCAAGTTTTTATCCACACGAATTTTCTCCTATTGAATTATTAATGCTTGATGATCAACTTGAGAATTACATCATTGATGTGCGTAGTGATGATGAATTTGCATCTTTAAAAGGAATCAATGATCTTTCTGAAAAGTTGGTCAAAACTAGAAAACATATTGTTTATCCGTTAGTCTATCTTCTTTTGAAGTTAGCTATGATTTTGCCTGTCGCCACATCAACCACTGAAAGAGCCTTTTCTGCTATGAAGTTTGTGAAGAATACATTCCATAATCGAACAGCAGATGAATGGATGAATAATTGTCTAGTGGCTTATATTGAGAAAGACGTGTTCAACAACATTGATAATGAGGTGATCATTCAACAATTTCAAAACATGAAATCGCATAATGAACAATTATAAGGTATCTATGTACTAGTAGATATATTACAATTTTTTGATGGAATTTGTTTTAACTTTTATTTCATGATAACAATTAACATTATTTTAGGCTGCTAGCTTCTACTAGGCCACATTCATCATATCATAGAAGAGAAGTGAAAGAAGATATAAGCTCTCTCATTGGTCTGATCATTTCGAAGAACACCACGAGTTATGAAGGAGCAGGCACAAGTATTGAATAGCTAGCTCATTGCAACTTTCAGGAGCATCACACTGTCTTCCAGAAAAGGATACCAAAATATTGAACATTGTTTTCGTCGGTATTGTCACTGTGGTCATTTGTCTGATCATTTGATGTTATTTGTGATGCTGAATAGGAAGCAACAATCTAAGGAGTCGTGAATCCATCTCAGCTATACGATTTTGTAAATTAACTTTCAGGTAACTGTTGGAATTCCTTTATTTTATTTGTTTTTCCCTTTAGTTCGGCGTTGTTCAGGAGTTGGGAGAAAAAATATCTTATTTTCGTTATGAGGCTTGTTCATTCTTTTTGAATGAAATTACTGGTGGTGCTTTTTTACAAGCTCAAAACTGTGTCGACTGCTCAATCACTAAATTTGACAAAAAAAGGTACTGTATATTATTTCATAACCACCATTAAACAAATTACTCTCCAACTTGCCTTGAATTTGATCAACTGAATTGATTTCTGTTTTTTAACATTGGAGATCAACTTGATTATTAGATGTGCCAAAACGAATTGAGTTGCATTCCATTTCGTTAAATTGCTTAAAATCACATTTAATAGATAGCATGAATCACCGGAAAGTTTCATTTGTAACAGAGACATGTAGGGACGAAGCTTGAAATGATCAGTTGGAGGGACCATATAATTGAATTTCGGATTTATTTTATAAATTTCATATTGTATTTAGTATATGCAATATAGTTGTCGCAAATATAGATTGAAAATGTGCCTGCTCTACTAGTATTTCTTGCATGGATTTCCAAGTTTTCATCTTTCCTACATTTTCCTGGATGATTTTGCTGCAAGCCTACAGCCCCTTTCTTTTTCAATTTTTGTCAAACTGCGACACTTTTTTTTTGTATGAACGTGTATCATATGCGTGCAACCGCAAAGAATGAATCTCTGGTAGAACCGATGGGCGATGCTTGGTTACAAGTTCAAATCCGTTATTATATGTTTGCTTTGTTTTTGTTTTTTTTTTTATGTTGAATCGGTCTTTCTTTACCCATGGGCAATGAATTTTGATGTATTGTGGGTATACGTATTTGTAGAAGCTTTCATCTTCGTGTTCATGTTAATTGTTGGTTTAGTTTATGCATGGCGGAAGGGAGCATTAGAATTGCCTTACTTCTTCTTTCAAAAAATAATTGTCTTAATTCTTGAATATTTAGACAATTAAATTACCTCTACCTAAATCCGTGCCTGGATCAAACTAAACATCAAAGAAACCATGTACGCTAAGTCGGTAAACAAGTTTAATCCTAGTATTTAAAACAGTTATTTGTAACTAAAAGAAAGAAAACGGTTATTACTTATTTGTATCATGTGAGCTAAATTAGTTGTTATTCTATGCAAAGACCAAGGCCAACTGCACTTTATGACAGCTATAAAATTGCTAAATGCATCTCTTAAGTTTCAGAAATTACACAAATTTATAAAAACTACTATAGAATTGCTAAATGCATCTCTTAAGCACATGATAATACTACTATTTATTGGCTTGGGCCTTCGTTTCAGAAATTAAACAAACTTATAATACAGTTATAAAATTGCTAAATGCATCTCTTAAGCACATGATAATACTGCTATTTATTGCTAAATGCACCATCCTTAAACTCCCATCCTGGTGTACTTCTTTTGTCCCTCGTATCAATTTCCTCAAGATTATCCAACCCTAAAAAATAAACATTTTCAAAGAGTGAGAGTGAGAGAGAGAGAGAGAGAGAAGCCAACAACAGCGCCACAAGATAGCTGAAAACGCTCTTCATGAATTCCATGAAGAAGCATCGTCGTACTTTCCTATAGACCCTCAGGAAGCTCCAGAACGTGATAGATTGATCCATAGGATCAACCTCCACCTCCTCCCCCGCCCCTGCTCCACTGGTGGTATAGCGTCGACCCTCACCGTAATGAAGATTTTATCATAAGGCATTTGATGATGAACGAAAGTCGAACAATGAAAGTGGAAACGAAAGGAACAGTGAGTGAATTGTGCTATTTATAATACTTGTAGTTAAAACCGGATCGGCCGGTTCAACCGGGAACTAGACCTATGTTCGGTCCGAACCGGTTCAAAATCGTTTTGAAGTTATTTGATTTAGACATTTTGACCAGTCACGTTGTATTAATTGGGAAGGAACCAATTCTAGCTAAGGCAGAAAACCCATGTTTTGGCTTCCAAGCAGAACTATGGACTATTACAGATACCTTAAACTGGCTTATCACCCATCTCTCCTCATGTTATCAAACCACCTTGATGATTAAATCAATTGTGATTTTGAACTTTGACATTAATACTGATATTGATTAACCCAGATTTCTATTTAAATCACAAGGCTTATTCCATCGTTCTTCCTATATCACTAGAAGAAGGATTGGTATCTTTTTAGTCGATTTACATAAGTTTCTTTTGTTAATTTATTGCACCAGTAGAAGAAGGATTGGTGTCGAGGAAATCAATGAAGGGAATGAGAAAAGTAAGCAAAAAGAGAAATAAGCATTTTTGGATGTCCGTTTTCTTTGGAGAGATAAACCAAAATTGGCAGTGACGTATTTGGGACGGTTTCGTGAATGTTGCTCTCGCGACATTCAGCACTTCCCTTTTCTTACAGATACATATTTTTTTACTATATAAGGACTATTAAAGATGTTTTTCTTACATGTAAAATTTTGGTATCCATACATGTTTTTCTTTCAATTCTTTTAATTTTACTTTCCTCTACCATTAAGAAAAGATGATTTTGTAAAGTTGTGATTACAATTCAACCACTTATCCATAACAATCCTCTCTTGAATGCAGTTGCTCCAAATTTATTCCTAAGAATAAAAAACCTATAAAAAAATTAATGCCTTTGATCAGAACATTTGCAAGTTGTGATTCATATGGCCAATGCACCACCTCTAGCCATCCATTGTTCACTTGCTCCCTTAGAAAATGAAACCTTGCCTCTCTATGATTTTCTTATAATCATTTCTACAGTATTTTTATTCTGTCAATGATCTCATTTGAAAGACAACTGGGACATATACGAAGCATATATTAAAATCCATATATGATGATGTATCACATACATTCTTGCATGTGGGCATGATGCAATTAGGAAACTTGACATTTATAGAAGTTTGAATTTCGTTGCAAGATATACATGTTTCAAGGTGTACATAGACTGAAATATTGCAAATTCAATTTTTTTGATAAAAAATAAAGACTGAAATATTGCAGTTGAATACAAACTTCAGCAAAATCGTAATTTAACAAAGACAGAATACTGCCAATATTAAAATCTTCAGTTCTTAAAAAATCGTGGTTGGAAACAAATTCATAGAGGAAATAATTTCTTAAAGCTTTCTTAGGAAGCTGAAAAAAAGAAGTAAATAATTAATCCAATATCAGATAATTTACATGGTAGAAACTCAAGGGAAAATATATTACATGAACTAAAACAAGAAAAAATAAATAAAGTAAAGCAAAACAATGACGATCAAACTAAAAATTTATTATTACAAGCGCTACTTTGAAACAAAACATATCAAAGATCCCATGTACGCTAACATGTTTAATCCTAGTATTTAAACAGTTATTTGTAACTCTACTTATTTGTATCATGTGAGCTAAATTAGTTCTAATTTTATGCAAAGACCAAGGCCAACTGCACTTTATGACAGGTACTTTTAGTTTCTAATGCAATATAAACAAGCAAGCATAGTTCATGTTTCGAATGCAGAAACCAAGTCAATCACTCTTTACGACCTATGAAAACATGTTGTAGGCTGTAGTACAATTATAAATAAAGCATCTTAATAGAGGGAAAAAAACACAAATTTTGGGTAGACTTTTCATTTAGTTCCACATATACACACATATAGATAGCATTTGCAAGCATACAATAAGCTAAATCCAAGTTTTGTTACCAAAATCGACCAATGACATTATGTCGATTTCTATTCAAATGAATTTTGAATGGAGCAGTATGAAACATGAAGTGTGTTTCATTAATTCATGAGTAATTGCGATATTAGGCAAATAAAGTTGCATAACATTGTACACTTGCACTCACCGACTCACGTATACTAATTTTCATATTCATGTATTCCCCCATTATCGTTTAAAAACATCAATTTGGCGTGTTGCTACACAGTCGAAGATCCTAAGGAAGTAGAGAGCACATAACATGGAGATATATAACAAAGCATATATAACAATGTGAAATCAAGACAGTGGAACAAAATAACACCCACCTTCAAACCCAAGTTAAAGTTTGATATTACAAATTTCCATGTTTCTTCAACGGTTGGTCACAATATGTAATTGACAATAAAACGACCTACTTAATGTACTAAAGCATGTTACCAACGTTAGGAATCTACCAGAGCTGAACTTCAGGTTGATTTCACGAAATGGGTAGCTAGCAATCTGGCAATCTCAGTGAAGACCACTTTATCTTTCCCATCGAAAATGGTCTTCAGCTTGTCATCACAAAAGATCTCCTTCTTGTTATTAGGATTCTGCAATACAATATTGCTGTTAAGCCATTATGTGAACAGCCAAACCAAAAAGAGACAAACATACAATACAGGAGGATAAGTTTGATAATCCAAGACAAACTATCCTGCTGCTGTTAAGCAAATATACCATGAAAATTTGAAAGCTTCCACAATTTGTTAACAGAACAAACAGACAGTTTAAGAAGGAGAAAAAGATGGAAACAAAACAGAGTATTGACATGACAGTATGAACGGCAGAATAAAATCCAACAATGATCACAATAGTTACCAGCCGCAGCTAACAAATGAACCAAAGAAACAAACATCTCAAAGCTAAGGATGTCATTTATAGGAACATGAGAAACCTGCTTAAAAACTCATAACCATTTACTACTAATCAAAATTGCAACCATCCCACCATCACATCAAAGCTCCAATTCCAAATTATCATTATATTACACAATGCATGCTATATATCTTACTGCAATGCAACAATGTATTTTCTTTTAAATAAACTTTAGCAATGACCAATGAAGCAGAAATACAAACACGGACATCAGACATAACATTGACACAAACACGTCGATACAGGTATTAGTTTAATAAAATGACATAACTGAATGTAATCAGATGTGTTGGTTTCATGTCGTGTCGGTATCAGACACATGACGGTCACTGAACACACCTTCAATCAGAAGTGCCAGTAGTATAGAGGGGAAGTAGACATTGTTTCTGATCGATTCTATAATTTCCAGTTGTAACAACAAACAGCGAAATAGATATAACAGATAAACCCAAAACAAAGTACTTTCACATTTCTTACTTCAAAAATCACACGAAACAGGATTCCTCACATATAGAAAATGACAAGTCTCGTTGACACAACAAACCTTCATCAATCACAACATTCAAAAAAATTAACCCTAATCTAACATCAAACCACGTCATTTTACACAATAATCACCAAAACACACCATTGTGATTACAACAAACAATAACCAAATCAAGTAGCGCAAAATGGATCCATAAAACCTAATCAAAGTTTTTTATTCAATACAAAAATTAATTTCAAACGAGAAATGAAAAAAGAATAAAGAAGTTAAGATCACAGAGAGAAATAGCAACATTGATTGAAAACGAAAACAAAACCTGAAGATTCTGCAGCTTGATATACTCCCAAACTTTCTTAACAGCTTCAGTCCTCGAAACTTCAGGAGCACCGATGAAATTACCGAGCTCAGAAGTGACCGGAACTACCTTCTGTATACCTCCGGTACCCTTGCTCGTCACAGTTTTCTTCACCGCGGTTTTCTTCACGACGGTTGTGGATGCAGCTCCGCCGGATGCGGCCGCCTTCTTCGTCGCTCCTTTCGCCGCCGCCGCCATTAGCATTCTGCCGGCAAATGCTCCGAAAACCCTAGCTGGTGCCATGATCGCGATGAGAAATGAGTTTTTCAGTTTCAAAATGCTAAAACCCTAGAGAGAGAGTTTTTCTATTTCAGTTTGTTGAAATGAACCTCGATTTTTGATTTGGAACGTTTCAATTTTTGTTAGTTCCTGGACACACGTGGCGGCTTTTAATTGGATTGTACTTGTATATTGTATTTTTTTTTCCCTAAAAAATCAATTTTACTTATATTTAGTAACGGCGGAGTATTTCGTATTTGTAATTTGTCAGAGTATACAGTTGTTACAAAAAAATATTTTGATTTTCCTCTTCTTCTTTTCCCGCTAGTTTTGTTTGTCTTTTTTTTCTTATGAAAGTTTTGGCTGTGTATAGTATTTTCCATTCCATAATTTTGGTTCTTTGTTTTATTTTTTTGGTAGTGGTTCTTTGTTTTCTTTTGAAAATGTGGTATATATTTCTAACATTATCGGGAATAATAAATACTAACATGGAATTGGATTCTTGAAATTAAGTAAAGTGTAAAAATTTAAGGTTTTTCTTTAACAAACTTGTAATATATTAGTATGATGTATCTATAATATCTATATTTTATTTGTTAAATAATAGTTTATATTATTCATTTTATACTCTAAAATGAATTGCTGAGTTTAGAAGAGTTGACACTAACAAATATGGTGGTATTAATGAAAATGATGGGTATCAAAAAAATTCGGTAAACTTATAGTCAAGAAAGATGAATGTATTACCAAACACACTATAAACTAGGCTTCCTTGTTGAGGGAACCAGGGATCAAGTCCTTTTGCAACATTAACATCATCGTTTAAAAGCAATTATTGAAGCTTCTATTGCGATTTAGTTTTTTAAGATGAATGTATTGTTGGTACACCACTTACATTTAGGCTACTTATATTGCACGTATTTGAGCAAACTAATGGGATACATATATGGATTTGTGTCTTCCATTTCAAGCAATTACGTTTTCCCTGCTGCGACTTTTGTTGAAGACCTTGCAAAAGAAATTAGCAATTTGGTCGTAATAAGAGATGGTGTCAAAGACCAAATACTTTATCCTTCTTGCTTCAACAATTTTGAAAAACTCCTTGCAAAAAAAGGCAATTTGATCGCAACAACAAATAGTATACATGACCCCCCGTGTTACGTGAGCCAAGAAACAAATGACAAAGATTACTGATTCCTGAAGTTGTTGATAAGTGGTTGAAGCGTGCTAACAATGTTATGGACAATGGTGATCCTACAAACGGCAAAACTGGAAGAAGAGGAAGAAGCAAACTGTTGTCTAGGGCAATGTCCAAATTGGATTTGGAAAGGAGGGAATTAGCTAGAGGAAAAGGGGACCTTATAATGTACGTTAGAGTATTTAGACAATATATGCAAGTTCTCTTGACTCCTTGAGTTTGAACTCCAAGAAAATATGAAATGGACTAATCCAACCTAAGGTTAACACAAGAAGATCTGATGGTCCTTGTGGTTCTGGATGATGTGTAGCAAATGCTTGATTTTGATGTCATAGGGATTCCTTCTACTTCCTTATAATTTCCAAAGGAATTTTCATCCGACAATACATAATAAAGCTTTTAACTCTTAAAAATACAACTCATTACCTTTTAACTCTTAAAAGGGAACCTAGCTGGTTTATTCGTTAATAGTTAATACATAATAAAGCTTACTTCCCAGTCACAAGTAAACCAAAATCAAAAGCAGACAAGAGAGCTCATACCAGCATTTCAATTCCCTAATCTAGTAACAATCATGACAACAGCGTGTGATTTTGCAAGGATAAAAAACCCTTGAACAGAGCAAATACACAAATTCAATTACATCTAATTCTTCTTAATGGCATAGTAATAATGACTCAAGACAGCTTTATTAAGATAGTGGTGAATGGTAATGGTTTGTGCAAGATGAATACTAATGACTGCAGCTGAACAGCAGGATTTTTGAAAGAAAATTACAGTTGGACATACCTCATATTTGAAGTTACAAGTAGGGGTGGGAATGAGCCGGGCTTTGCTTAAATAGGCCGAGCCTAGTTGAAAAAACTAAAGCCTAAGTCTGACCTATTAGCCTGTCAAAGGCTTTATTTTAAGTCTGGCCTGGCCTTTTTAAAAGTCTGGCTTAGTCTATTAGCCTGTCTAAAAGCCTAATTTGTACTAACAATTTTAAAAAGGTTAAGAAACATATATATATTTTTAAAAGGCCAATATGTCAATAAAATTTTGTAAAGCGTGTACATCCATTTTCCCCCCACTTTATTAGCATATATATATATAGAGCTAACACATCCATTTTGTAGAGGCTAATGCGCGTGTATTATAAAATGTATTTTATAAAGGCTAATATGTGTATTATATAATGTAGTATATATAATTACACACATATAGGCCGGCCTGATAGGCCTAGTAGGCTTTTCTATAAGCCTTAGCCTAGCCTATTTAAATTAATGAACTTTTTAAAAAACTTGAGCCTTACCTATTTAATAAACGAGCTAGGCCAAGCCGGGCTTTAAATAGGCTGGGTCATAGGAATAATTTATATGCCCAAGAGACAACATTTGTCCTTGTACCTTTGCAGTTTTACTTCTTTTAGTCTTATTACTTTTGCTCTTCTTGCTCCTAGTATTATGTCATTTTTGTTCCTTTTCAATTACATTTACTTTTGTTCCACCCCTCCAGTATCACTTAATATTTAAGTCTTTTTTTTTTAAGCGAACAACACTGATCGTGGCTACTATGTTCCTATGGAAAGATCAACAATTGAAGAGATTGATAGCAGGGGAGAGACTAGGCTACACTAAACAACTATAAAAACCTCATTCAGGTTGGATTTTTAGGATCAGTAATTTCTCTTGATAACTTCCACCAGTAATTCCACAACTTAAATTTAGAGCAGACAAAGTGTAAAATAAAAAAATGGAATTAACAGTTGCATATTAGGAGAGTCACTCAGAATCCAATTGCAACTAAGTGATTGGTTTCCAGTGCTTCATGAACTTCAATAAAAACAATGGAAGTGGAATGGTCAAAAGAAATGTACCAAACGCAATTCCTTCCTTTTCCATAGCATCAGTCATTAACTATAAATAAAATGGAACAGGGCTTCCCCCAGAGCCACTCTATCAGAAACATGTATCCACCAAAACTCAACAAGCATTCAGAATTTTATATAATAGTTGTGATTTAGTTCAATGAAATGAAAGAAACAAGTAGAACAATAATGAAGCAGCAAACAGCACAGAAGAACACAGAGAAAATGACTATTATTTTGCCATTGGACCACAAGGCAATAGCCAAACTAGTTTCAAAATCAGTTTTTTTATTGAAATACATTCATGAAATTATCATGCAGAATTGCATATATTAAGAAAACAAAGAAAGTTTCAAAAATCTAACTTGGTTCATATCTAGGAATAGAAAGAAAAAAAACAACCACATGCCTCCACTTCCTATTTCTTTTTCCCTTTCTTCTGTTGGCCTTTCCCCTTTGTGTTATCCGCGGAAGAATCCGTATTAGTATCCTTGATATTAATCGCACCCTGGCTGAATTCCGGAGACAGAATCTTAGCAATCTCGGGAAAACCAACACTGTTTCTGCCACGCAACAGTGTTTGCAAATTCTGCTCCCAAAGCTTGTCTTTCTTAATACCAGGACTCTGCACAGCACCATATACCATTTCAAAATAAGTAAAAATAAATAAAACAGTAAACTTTCACTTTAGTCGTTCAATGACAACGGCAACTCTTAGGCTCATTTGGATAAACAACTTCATTAAGTGTTTATAGCATGAGCAGTTATCATATAAGTGTTTATGTATATATAAGCTATTTCTATAATAAAAGATAAAATAAAGTCAAATTCTTTCCTTTAAAGATATAGGCCCTATTTGTATAAACAGCTTAATTTGCAGCTTATGTATAAGTCGTTTCTATAACAAAAGACTGTTTTCGCATAAGCTATATGCTCTTTTCATAAGGCCCTGTTTGTATAAACAACTTAATTTGCAACTTATGTATAAATTGTTTCTATAACAAAAGATTGTTTTTGCATAAGCTATATGCTCTTTTCATAGGGCTTTTTCGAAGAGCTTATGCAAATAAGCTGAAAACAGCTTATGAATGTGTCATAACCTGTATTCATAAGTTCTCTCAAACAGACTCACAAATTCTTATGTCAGAAGACAATAAATAAGTCAATCCAAACCGACCCATAAGTTTTTTTTATAAGTTATCTTAGAGAGCTTAAAAAATCAGGTGAACACAACTAATGGACATGCCATAAGTTGTTTATACAAGTTCTCTCAAACAGTCTCACAAGTGCTTGTTTCAATACATGGATAAGCTCAAATAAACCAATTCAAATAGTTTCCTAGTTCTAAAATATTTGAAAACAATAAGTAGGCATATAAAAATCCATCTTGTTAGTCCCTACCAGTGATTAAAGTGGGTGAATTATCATATATTTAAAGAGTAAAGACTACTTAGTAGCGGGAGTTATACTTGGACAAATAAATTGAGGGTCATGGTATAATTTGCAGCTTATAGCTGGTAACTGCTAAGCTATTTCTATAACAAAAGATAAAATAAAGTTAAATTGTTTATAAGCTATTTTCATAAACTATCTCATAGAACTTGTGAAAATAAGCTGAAAACAGCTTAAGAGCATGGAAATGATGACATGTTTTGTGAGTGAGAATATTGATCAAACAGTTGGTATGCAATAATGAAACAAAAAGAAAAAAGAGAAGCATTGAAACCCGGAAACTGTAGAGTTTGATGAACTTGGAAATGATGGAAGCGATTTCGGAACGAGATTTATGAGGAATGCCCATGAAAGTGCAGAGTTCACTGGTAGCTTTGCGTGTCTTGGTTTTGCCGACACCCATAATTTCGGCGACGGCTTTGGATACCGTCGACATGCTCCTTCGCCCTGTTAAACCCGCCGGATTCATTCTTTCTGCTCGATTTTTGTCTCCTCTCCTCTGATTTTGTGATGTGCTGCCGTTGATCACTTTTCTTACTTTGATCGCATTTGTTTCAGATTTTTAAATCATTTTGAAATATGATGCTTCAAAAATAACATTTTGATAAAAAAAAATATATTTAACCTCAAAATAAAGTAGTTTTTCCAAACAAACAAACAAAAAACTTTAAAAACAAAGAAATCAAGTATAAGAACTTCAAAATTTTAAAAAAAAATTATATATATGACAATAAATAAAATCTTTTAGATTTTTTGAAATAAAATTATTTTTTTTAAGTCAAAACAAGCGCATTCTTTATAAAATAAAATATTTGAATCTATTTTGTGTTTATTTATAGTTATAAAAATAATCTCTATTTCTTTTACTCTAATCAAATTAACTCATTTCATTCATAAAGTCGTACTCGATACAAGATGACATAAAATCATGATAATGGGGACTAGCATAAGGCAATGACGCCCCTGCTAACAAATGGGCCACATTGTTTATTTGTCGTCAGATGAAACTTATCTTAAAGTTTGGTAAACTAGAGAGTGAAGCTTTGCAGTAATTTAGAATAGCTCCTAATTCGGAATTGATACCAATTTTGTTGGAGATGTCATCAACAACTTGCTTACCGTCAAGTTCTATGGACACTGCTATTAATCCTCGATTCCCAAGTCAAATTATCGCCACTTTTAGACTGCATGCTTCCGCTTCTTGTGGTTATGGAATGCCTTGAAACCATGTTGTTTTTGTTGTTATATACTCACCATGAGCATCCCTCATACACATTCTTATACCATAACACCTTTGATCCTTAAAAATTACAGCATCAATGTTGCACTTAACCTCATCCAAAGCTGGTTTTCTCCACCCGATCTCATTGTTGTTACTGTTATGCGATGTGCAAGTTCTGATACCTGAACCTGAAACTGCCATATCTTGATGCTTTGAATGCACCTGTTGCCATTGATGCAAGGATTCATGAGCCAGTCGAACAAATATCGTGGGTCGGATTCAACGTCATCCCACAATTTCTTGTTTTTGCACTTCCAAATGCACCACACAGTCATAACAAACATATGTAGGTTATCATGGGACAACAATTTGATCAATTGAAGAAAAAAAAAAAGCGATCGACAAAACCACCAGCTATTTCCAATTTATCATGGATAAAATTCCACAATCTTGCTTCAGCTCATACCTCCTCCACCTTATTGCATCCAAAAAACACATGGCAATCATTTTTATAAGATCCCTCGCAATGAACACATCGATTTGTGCATTGAACTCCACTAGTGCAAAGTCTTTCCCTTTGTGGGGAGGCAACCTCGTGCTGCGCACCACATGAACACTTCGGCTTTTTGAGGAATTTTCATGTTCCATATCTTCATCCAGCTACTGGAGACTCTAAGATCACGATTATCCATTAAGTTTTTTATGATATAGTGGCATGCCAACCTTACGTGGTACTCTCTATGTGATGTGAATTTCCAAGAACATTTATCTTCGCCAATATCTTTAAAAATTGGCATAGTCAAAATTTGATTTGCCACTTGAGGATTAAAGTAGAATTAACCATATCAACTTTCCATTTTCAGGTGGCACCATCTATTAACTCTCCCACCTACATATTATCCACATCATCCACATCTTTTTGCAAAGTGCCTGAAATATAATTACCCACGTGGTCTCTAATCCATGTTTCCTTCTACATTTTGATTTTTTTTACCATCACCTATTCTCCATTCGAGGCCTCCCTTATCTACTATTAAACGTCAAAATTATTTTTATTTTAATTCGTAACAAATAGATGTCGAAAGCTTTTCCTCAAATATATATTTTTTTAAAACAAATAGATAACACCTCAGTTTTTTTAAAATATATATCCGAGGTTGAACGAATTTTGGGCAATGAACAAAACAAAAATAGAAAATTTGGTCTTTATTGAAGTTAATTCAGAATCATTTTCATCCACATTAAAATTTGTTTAAAATTTTTAAAATAAATTTTTGTCCACCAAACATCGGATAAAATAAAGAGAAAGATCTTTCATATTTTAAAAGTTAAAGAAAGATAATTGTACAACCAAATTTTAAAAACTTTTGTTACGACCATTTTTTCATCTTTTTATTTGACGGAAACTATTACTCCCTCTATCCCATATTATATGACCTAGTTGACTCTGTCACATATGTCACAATTTTGAATTTGAATTTCTTTAATATTCTATCAGAAAAAATTATAAAAATTTAATATTTTAAAAATATTTATCGACACAAATCCAATATTTTATCGGTACAAAAATAAGGTGAAAGCATGATAATGATAAAAATTACGTCATCCAAGTATCAGTTTGTCACTTTTGATGAGCTGTTCCTGTCTTTTTTGACATCAAACTCCCCCAAGAATCTAACAACTAGACAACCCATACGCAACATGTTTCGGGTCGGACCAATCCGAACTAAATCTAACCGTTCATTTCACTTTCCACCGAATCATCATCATCATTATCATCTACCATCCTTTACCGTTTCGTTCCGATTCCACAACCGTCATTCAAATTCCGGCCACCGTATCATTCTCTCTTCCATTTCCTAACCACCTTCAATCTCCTTTTAGAATTTTCATGATACCATGACCTTTTCAGACGACGAAGACGAAAATCTAGCTCAATTTCTCGAATCAGAGGTCCTCTCCGAGGTCTCTGACAAGGTATTCCAATTAATCACAATTAATTTTCATTTTTTATTCTTAATTTATAAATTTATGCTGTTAGGGTTTTGATTTGGGATCCAGAAAAAAAATCTTCCTTTATTTGAAATTATGACTTAACCTATGTTTCAATTGATTCTGACATCTTTGGTTGCTCGCGAGTTGGGTTTAATTTATTGTTGCTTTTGAGTCTAAACGTGATTTTTATAATTAAATTTATTGTTCAATTTACTTTCATGTAAATGTATCCAAACATAAACCAATTTACATTGAACTTATTTTTACAAAATTAATTAATTCAAAATCAATATTTGTCAACTTATAACCAAACATATACACTAATCGGTTTATTTTGCGTGAGTGTTATTGCAGGAAGAGGTTAATGTAGAGGAACCTAAAGCGAAGAGAAAACGCACAAACAAGGTTGAGAGTAGTAAACAGAGTACTATACAGTGTTCTGGTTCATCATCTAAGCCTAAGAACTATGCTGCCAATAATGCCGTGGTGCCGAGAAGGATTGAAACTGGTTTTTTCAGCAAAGTTCCACCAGAACTTTTCCATCATATCCTTAAATTTTTGTCGTCTGAGGTTACCTCTTTGCCCTGGTTTTGTGGATTTTGTTTTCCATATATATTTTTTAAATAGAGAGAAATCCTTTAATTGTGGCTTCTATGTGCGTGTTTGGATTCACTGAGGGTTATCGATTAGAATTGAATTTTCCTCTAGAATTGATTATAACTTGAAGTTAGGATTTGTAGCTTTTGCCTCCATGATAATGCTCCTCTAAAATTAGCAATTCACTTTAGAGTGTAAAGCGAGGAATATCATATGTTGATTAACAAATCAATGGTTGATATTATATACGCATGCATACCAAATCATGAATGGTTACAATATCAACCATTTATTTTCTTACTTTACTAACTACTCACTTTAGAGGAGCCAAATTGTTGCCTGCAAATGTGATTTCTAGTCTCAAATTTATTGTTCGACTCATTTTCGTGTCTTGTAACTGCCTTGGTATTTTAATCGTCTGACTATAGTTTTTTGATGGGTGCAGGACCTTATTTCTTGTTCTTTAGTCTGTAGTTTTCTAAGTTGTGCTGCATCTGATGAAGCGTTGTGGCGTCGCTTGTAAGTATATTTTATTTTGCCTTACATTTTCAAGTTTTGTTATAATTGTTGGATATTCAGCATAGAATAGTTTGATTTGGGAATTTGGATCTGTGTCAATTAGCTAGTGTTGAAGCTCTAGTTGACGCATGAGTGCCTGTCCTGTTTAAAGTGGAAGCTGTTGCTTGCCTCTTATCAGCTTGTCTTTGAGGAGTGGGTTCAACTCTACTTTATTAATTCATTTTGTTTTTATTTTCTTATTTATTATGTTGTTTACCAATAAAAATGTGTGAACCATGTTTGTGCTTATTGCCATGGCTAAATTTGTTCAGGTATTGTATGCGATGGGGCCTTCTTCCCCCGACGAGGAAGATAAGGGACTGCCCATGGAAAAAGCTATATATTCAGGTACTGGCACATTTTTACATTTCTATTTTATTTTGGATACTTCATTATTCTTTTTAGAGTAAGCATCCATGGATTGGTGATTTGTGGTTGAGCAATTTGATGACATTAATTGAAATACTTAACTCAGGATGTTAAACTTATTTTATCTTTATTCTCCTATAAACTGAATTTTGAGTTATAATTGTTCAGACCTTGATTTGTTAATTTGTGTGGATCTTATTTGTTATATGATTATGCAGCGTGATGAAAATGACATGGTTGAACTTGTCACAAGCTGCCAAAATGAGTTTAAGGAGTACTATATTCAAATGCAAGCAGCCAAGAGAAGTCAAGCACCTCATCCTTCACAGGTAGTGTGAGAAACCACTGAAAAATGGAACTGTATATTGATATATCGAGATCTTTCCAGCATTCGGAGAAATTTGAACTGCTTATTTGCTTTTACTTCCTCAAAGTGGGGTTTAGAGAAAGGGATAGAGCTGAAGCTTATATAGTAATGCTCATTTGCTTTTGCTCCTAGAGTCATAGTGGACTGGGGGCTTGGGATTTCATAACATTTATCCTATGTTGTTGTTCTCTGTATCTCTTTTAATCTAAATATTTCATAACTCTAAAAGTAAATGTCTCTTAACAATTTGCCATTTTCTCTCTATTTTCTGCATGTGAAGTTGAAGGATGATAGCATAATTCTCGACAAAACCTTAGCTGATCAAGTCACATCATGGAAAAGTAGCAAGGGCCTCAGTGATACAGTGGTGAATGACCATGCTTGTTCTGGGAAGACATGCTCGTACTACCAAATTGGAGATGTTTTTATTTGTGAGAAGACTGGACAAGTTCATGGTGAGAAACTTCATCTATATGCTAGTTAGATGACATTTTTCAACATTGAATTTTAAATCCTTTGGTCTGCTTAGAGCTTATAATGTGTTTTTTCAATAACTGATTTGAGATTTTTTTTAGTTTGCGATGAAACGTGTAAAGAAGTGGTTATGGATCCCGAGGATGGGCTTTTGGTCTGTACAATATCAGGGCACTGTTTTGATAGATTATTATCGCCATCTGAAATGGAGCCCGACTCTGTAAGTCTAAATGTCTTTTAACATAATTTTTGCAATTGTTTTATGAGCTAGGTTGAGACACATGTGTGCATGTTAATCTTGTGAGGAAAGTATCTATTATAATCTCAAGAATGTTAAGCTTATTTATCAGAATTAAGTTGATCACATCTTTTAAAGCAGATACATATCTGCTTTTAAAAAAATATTCATCTTTATATATAGCTTTCTTCCTTTGTTTTACAATTATAGCGTTTCTTCCTGATGGCTTCTCATTCATTTGAAATTTCAGGAGCAGCAGCAAGGTGTTGCAGCTGATGAGGAAGAACCGTTTATGGGATCTGGCCGTTTTGGTAAACTCATCTCGACTGCCTCTTGATCATTTTGTTTTTAGAATTAGTTTCGTACTGTTCTTCGTGCATTTCAATAAGACACCTCTGTTCAATTTTGACAGCGCGAGCTTATTTGCTGGGATACAATTGTGCTGATGAAAAGGAGCTTGAAGCTACTTTGAGGTATTGCTGATCCCCGTTAGCTCTTCTGGGAGTGGATTGTCTCATGCTTCATCATTCTCCTGGCATAAGGATATCTGCTTAGTCTTGCTGTAAAACTTTGGTTTTGTCTTTTTATCATTGTAATAGTAAGACAAAATCATGTAGCCGACCCCACTCACTGAGATAAGGTGTGATTATCGTTGCTTTCATTGTAATAAGCCGTATGCTTTATGCGAATATGCTTTATGCTAACAGTGGTGCTTTAATATGGAGTATGTAGCTGTATCAAGTAGAAGAACTTTTCCTTTAATATTAATGCAATCATTGGTCCTTTATGACTTATGTGCAATTCTAACTGGGTACAACCCCCAAGTTAAATTTATTTCGGCACACATGAAAAAATTAAAACATAAAAGAATTAAATGATGTGATTTTAATCATTTCACTTTTATTTTTTTAAAATTTGTGTGTGCGCGCGCCCAAATAAATTTGATTTGGGGATGTGTTCAAGCAAGAATTGCTTGACTTATGTATTGAAAATTTGCCAAGAAAGTAGGTCATATAATAACTTAATAAAACCAAAATTTGGTAAGAAAGTTCAATAACAGACTAGTAAAAAGTGGATGTAGACTTATAAATTTCCTTCTATTTTGTACCAAATATAGTATCATACTTACAAGTGTTTACCCCTTGTAATATTAGTGAATTTTGGTTTACTCACTGTAAGAAAAATAAAAATAAATTTTAACTTTGTAATATAAAGATTTCTTGGTTTTCAACCCTCATAGTAGTTGATTGTGTAAACACCTTATGTGAGAGTTGGTTTTTATGGATGATTTGGCAGATTTCATTGGACGTGGAGTGTGCAATAGTGGTCCATGTGGAATTTAAAATAAATAAATTTATCTAAAATTGTTTTTATTTATTTTATATCAATCTCCTTTATTTTAAATTCATTAAAACAGAAATGGGAAAGAATTGAAATTAGGGTTTATATTCTCTTCTTCTTCCTCATTCTCGTCTCGTGTCCCTTCTTTCATGAACCCAGATGGACTACTTCCACTCAACTCATTGAAATCAAATTCTCTAAGCTCTTGGAGTCAATGATATTCTTTTCTGGCAGACTTGCAGGAACAACTCCTATGAAACACTAGCTTAGAATTAAGGGAGAGAGAATTAGTGAAGAGAAACAAAGAAGAGAGATGACCAATTTCCCCTTCTTGGACCACCATAGAAATAGAGAAGAGAGAATGTTAGAAGATGAGTCACATTTTCTAATGTAAAGTTGCTCTTTTTAGGTTGTTTAACATGTGCATTTAAGAGACACCAAGTTAACATGACCCTTTTTTTAATTTCCTTTGTTGCCCTTGTACCCTTGCCGTTCTCTTCCCACATCGAGCTTCTTGCTTCCTCTCCCTCTTGCCCTTTTCTTCCTTAGCGTCATTTTCTTTCTCCAATCCTCGTTGACGATAGATGAACACAACTTTGATCAACGATCAACCATAAGTTATAAGACAACTTATTAATCATTCATTATTTTTATCAACCTAAGCGTAATCCTTAAACAAAGCCCAACATAATGTTATTCAATTTATTTTTCATCACATTATTTATTTTATCTTTGATCTTATTTGCACTTTTCTTTTTATTTAAGGCTAAAATATGGTTTTGGTCCCTGCAAATATGCCTCGTTTTGGTTTTAGTCTCTGTAAAAAAAATTGTAGTTTTGGTCCTTGCAAATATGTCTCGTTTTGGTTTTGGTCCCTGACCCCACTTTTGTGATGATTTGCACACGTGGCACATGATGACTGAACCCATTTTGTAGAAAAAGAGTCCCTACAAAATATTTTGATTTTTAAAAAGATCCCTACAAAATATTTTGTTTTTCAAAAACAAAATATTATGCAGAGACAAAAAACTAAAAAAAGGATTTACAGGAACTAAAACCAAAATAAGACATATTTGCAGGGACTAAAACCATGTTTTAGTCTTTATTTAATTTTAGGGGAAAAAGTGGGCATGTGAAGGTAATTTTTTCACACTATTTAAACATTTAATTGAGATTGAGATTTTGATTAGCCTTACATGTATAATAATATCAGAATGAGATTCCATGCATCAAACAAAGTTGAGAAAAGGTAAGAATCAACATAAACAAAAATGTAAGAATCAGATTTCCCATATCAAACGAAGTTGAAGAGAGGCCACTCATGATATGAATTTTTTGCGGGAAAGAAGACATATGATTGGATGAACATGAACATTGGCTTTTTGACATCACTTATTTCATTTTTGTTCTCTATAATTTAGATTCCACTTAACTAATGATTGCTCTTTTTTTTCATAAAATTTCAATTTATGATGCTCCATTACATTTTAAATATATAAAAAGCCAAATAAAAAAACAGACAAAGCAAGTAGCTCCAAAGACCGAAGCACCAACACCCCAACCCAACCCAATTGATAAATCTCATTCTTGGTTATATTCTGAAAAAAAAAACTTTTTGTTTGCATTAAATTTTATTGATTGTGAAATTAAAAAAGTTACTACCTCGGTCCCATATTGGATGACATATTTGACAATATGCACTATTGAACTGATATACTTTGATCATATTTTTCTACTAATATATAAAGGTAAATAATATTATATAAGATGTTGTTTGATTCGTCTCGATGAATATTTTCAAAATATTAAATTTTTATAATTTTTTCTAATAGATAAATGAAGATATTAAAAATAAAAAATATATATTGGTATGTGTGACAGAGTCAAACGTGTCAATTAATATGGGACGTAGGGAGACGTAAGCAAATAAAGAAAAAAAAATCACAAAATTTTAAATTATTTTATATGTGAAATATCATTACTTTTAAATTAAATACCAAACTTAAACCATAATTTTATTTTTTTTACATCTAACAAGAGTCGCGATTGTATCAATGACTTATTTATGTGTTTATTTTTTGACAAGTCAATTACATCAATTAGGGGTGGCAAAAATATTCATGTCTACGGGTACCCGTGAGTAAAATCCGTCACGGACACGGGGTGGGTAGCTAAATGTATCCACGGATATAATAAACGGATATTTGACTATCTATTAATATATCGATAGAAACACGGATTTGATTGTACCCATACCCACGGGTACCCATATCCGACAATGAATTTAGTAAATTACTAAAATTTTCTTATATATCTTATATTGCCTTATTACTTAAAGTTGTTACCTTATTGAAGGAAATTTTACCGCCCACCTAAAATTACTCATTAATAACCTATTTTTATTTTTATTTCATCTTATTAAGTTCAACATATCCTATGGATTATGTATGAATCATAAATTTTCTATGGATTATGTAAGAATCATGAATTTTCTGTGGATTATATATGATTTATGAAATTTTGAATGAATCATGTAAGGATGTTTAAATGTTTAAAAGTTGAAATTTTTTGGTAATTAATTTTTTTTAATTATTTGTATCAAAAAATAAATAAAAATAAATTAAAGAATTTATGGTTACCCATAAATACCTTAATACTTGCGGGTACCCGTATTGTGGATACCCATGTAGGTACGGGACAGACACGGATATCATATTTATCCAATGAAGCGAGGACGAATATCATATTATTCGTAGTCACGAGCACTCATTGACATTCCGAAATTGTCAAATGATGAATGGAGATATTTTCAACCTATTTTTCCGTCTCAAGAAATTATCCAATCCAAAATTATTTTATTGTGGAATCGTAGGAAAAAGGCACGAGAATTGACACGTGCCTCTCTTTAAGAGGCATAATTGCATGCTTAAACGCGTTAATGACGCGTAACTTGTATCCGATTTACCTACTTTTAAAGGTCTCTTTCTACGATCTTTCATCTCATCTCAAAAAATAAACCGCACAACTTTTCTCTATAAATAACACAAAATCCCTATTTCTTTTCTTCCTTCTTAATTTCAACAATTTCTCAATCACAATTAAATTCATTCCAAAATATCTGTGAGTTCTTTCCCTTCATTCTCATTCATTCGTTTTATGATTTCAATTAATTTCTTTTTATGTTAGTTCTTATTGGATCAATGTCATGCCTTAATTTAATAACAATAATAATTCTTATTTGATCATGATATTTCTCGATTAATTCCTATATGATTATCATGGATGATCATGGAATTTCTTGATCAAATTCTATATGTTTGGTATCAGAGTAGATTTGTCCAATGTAGCTTTTGTAAAATCATAGTGGTTCATCGTGATTCTCGCCGGTAAACTAGTATGTGTTTTTGTTTATATAACATATTAGGGCGCCAATATGTTAATGCTTATTGGATCAATGTCACGCCTTAATTTAATAATAAAAATTCCTATATGATCATAAAATTTCTTGATCAATTCCTGTATGATTAAGATTTTTTTTTTATGTGATTGCATGTTTGGTATGGTATCATAGTACATTTGCCCTAATCAAAGAATATAGTACATGTTTTTGTTTATATAACATGATATTGCACGAATGTGTTAATGTAATTTATGATCTTGATTGATTAGGTTTTGATCTGAAAAATGGGAGGTGGAAACAATAATGATGAATCTGCTGACAAGGGAATTTTCTCACATTTAGCTCATGGATTAGGAGGTGGTCATGGTTACCCACCTGGGGCCTACCCACCACCACCAGGGGCATACCCACCTCCTGGACATGGCTACCCTCCACATCAAGGGGGTTATCCTCCAGCTGGTTATCCCCCTCCTGGTGGTTACCCTCCTGCTGGTTATGCTCATGGTGGGTATCCTCCTGCTGGTTATCCACCACATGGTTATCCTGGTCCTTCTGCTCCACATGCCCCAGGTATGTTTCCCTTCATTCATAATTTTCAATACTAACTCTTTAATTAATTGATTATTACAATGAATTGATGTATATCTCTTTGTTATTGTTATGAAAATTTTGAAACTACTTTAGGCTTTTGAGTTGGCTCAAGTTAGTTGAGTTATTGGTGTCTTTAAAACTAATACATATAGTTAACCATGCTATATTTGAAATTTTCTTTGACTATATTAATTTTGTGAACGCATTCAGAATCTAGACTTTCTTTGACTATTGTAACTGGTAGTTTGTTTTTTGAGTGTATCATCATGTTTTTTGTCCTCAATAATATTCTCAAAACTAACTTTTCATTTGTACTTTGGCTGTTGTCTACTATATTTGAAACTTGTTTTTGTAATTTATTTTTAAACCCATTCAACTGATACATTGCCTGTTTGAAAGTTTTTCTTCTTTTTTGTCTACTAAAGTGATATGCATGAAGGCCACTAAACTAACTTCTTTTTGCTTCATATCAGGGCCACATGGGCACGCCGGGCATGGTGCCATGGGGGGTGGAATAGGTGGATTGATTGCCGGTGCAGCTGTTGCATATGGTGCTCACCGTGTTTCCCATGGCCACTATGGACATGGAGGATATGGTCACATGCCCCATCATGGGAAGTTCAAGCATGGAAAATTCGGCAAGCACGGGAAATTTAAGCATGGAAAGTTTGGAAAGCATGGCATGTTCAGGAAGTGGAAGTGATCCTAACTATCCATGTATATACAAACCACTGCTGCTGCTGCTGCTGATTGCTTTTATAAATAATCTTTACTTCGTATGATGCCAATCTATACTTGGTCGAACTCTTATATTTTTTTGTTGTTGCTCTGCCTGCCTAAGATGATTAATCAAGTTCATGCCTATATTGTTTTGCTGTACATTACCATTTTCATTTTTACCTTGGTTGGTTTATCATATTAAATGGAGATTGGATCAATCTTTGTCTTTTATCTTTGTGTATTCATAGATTATTTAAGCTGGTGGAATACTATTTCTCTTTTTAGACGTAACTCGTTGAAATCCAGCTTAAGAAACATTGGATGATGCATTGTTTATAAACATTGAGACAAAGTATATGCCTTTGTAGTGGTGATTTACCAAAAATTGACTTTTTTTTTCCGCTTAGAAGAATGATATTTGAATTGGACACGTCAAATGGTCTTGTATTTCATCCTTTCAATGAAACTGCTACACACTGCATTATGGCCATTTAAATGAAGGCTTAATTGCACTTTTGACCCCTATGTTTTAAGAAGTTGCGATTTTGGCCCCCTAACTAATTAAAATACAAAACAGCCCCTTATGTATTGGATCTTTGGCAGTTTTGGCTCCGTAGACCAATTTTGATTCGGTCAACGCTGACATGGCACTTCAAAGCAATGCACATGTGGCGGATTTGAAGTGTCACGTCAGCGTTGACTGAGTCAAAATTGGTCTAGGGGGTCAAAACTGCCAAAGATCCAATACATATGGGGCTATTTTGTATTTTAATTAGTTAGGGGGCCAAAATCGCAACTTCTTGAAACATAGGGGGCCAAAAGTGCAATTAGGCCTTAAATGAAAGCAACAATGGGGTTTCTTAATCAGCACAAGTATCTGTATTCTCTATGAGTGTGATTAAAGAATAAATTTCAATTCAGATGTAGATGATGGCGGATATAATTAATTAGAGGAGCATATGGGTGATAGGGGTGGAAACCCCATATTTCTAACAAGTCAAGTGCACTCTTAGAGTGAGACTCAATTTATATTATCATAACCGCATCTTTGGCTGAAATATACCATGCAAAATTTGCAAGTAATCCAACTTGAAGACAAGTGGTAATCATGTTGAAGTTGAGAACCAACTAACCATTTGCCAATGCTAATTCGAATCACACCATCAATACTCATTAGTCTATCTTAAGTGTAGGGCTAGAAATGAGTCGAGTCGAATCGAACTCATCTGAGTTCGACTCAATAAGGTTTGGTTTAACTCGAAACTCAATTCGAGTTCGACACAAACCTTTTTTTTAGCTCAAGTTCGACTCGTTTAAAGTTCGCGAGCAACTCGGTTCGGCTCGTTAGGTTCATCTCCACACCGAATCAATGGCATATAAGTCATATAATTCATGTGATCAACATTAGAATGGTTACTATGGTTAAAAATGAGCGGGACGACACAAGGGTAAGGCCACTAAAACTCTTGTTTTTAGGCCTACCAATAAAAAGATTATTTTTTATTAAAATTTTAAGTTAAAAGACCTCGTATGGAAAGAAAAAAAAGGTTCATGTATCAAAATTTTCTTTAGGCTTCACTTATTTTTAAACATTTTGGGTGGAAATGAATCATACCAGTCATCTGTTATAAGGATGCACAGTGCGTAAAAATCAAAATATGCGTTACATATGTTTTGGTAACATTTATATTGGGGAAGGTGCAAATATCTACTAGTTTTATTGATAATTAATATTTATCGATGAATCTGACTGACCATCTTTAACAAGGTCTCCCTCTCAATCAAGTTTTTTCCATCCACAAGACTCAGATCTAAAATTTTTCTTAAGGGTTCTGAATTCAGTTCTATTTGGACCAGCATAATGCTGGTAAAACCCGTGCAATGTATCATTATAGTTATAGTTATTTTACACCAAGTATCTAAAAAGAGTTTCATCTCCAATCCAATTTGCTGCAATTGGTAAATGCAACAGTTGATAAACAAATTGATGGTTGATATTATAATTTATATGTACATGCATAACAAATTATGGATGGTTACAATATCAACAATTGATTTTTTCACTTTACTAACTACTCACTTTAGAGGAGCTAGTTCCACCGGTCTTGTATGTGTAGTGATGAAGGTAGTATTATTTTGCAGGATGCATGAACCAATGTCTTGGCCTTGAAATGGACAATGTTGTCTAACCTTTTCTTATCCCAAACCAACATCAATAAGACTATAACCTGCACATTTTCTTAATCCTTTGTCATATATAGATTGTCTCAACTCAGTAGCATCTTTCCAACTTCCAGCAGCAACATACATATTTGCCAATGATATATAATATCCAACATTTTGAGGTTCCATTTCAAAGAGTTTTTCAGCAACCTTTTTCCCCAACTCAAGTTCTCCATGATAGTTGCATACACTCAAAAGCATCCCCCATACACCTGAACTTGCATTGGATTGCAACCCTTTTGTAAACTCATAAGCCTCATCAATTCTACCTGATCTTGCTAACATGTTAACCACATAAACTTGATGCTCAGCCTCAGGTTTTATGCCATATTTCTCCAACATACATTCATAGTACCAAAGTCCTTGGTTCACAAGTCCTGAATGGCTGCATGCAGATAAAAGGCTAACAAATGTGCTTTTGGTCACTTTAATTCCTAACTCACACATCTCATGGAATAGTTCTGTTGCTTTCTCACCATTTCCATGATTACCATATGCAGCAATCATTGAATTCCATGCTGATTCTGACTTCTGCGAATGTCTGAATACTTTGACAGCATTGTCCAGTCTTCCACAGGTGCTGTACAAGTCTACAAGAGCTGCTGATATGAAAGAATTTTCTTGATATCCATAACTGAATGTGTAACCATGAACTTGTTTTCCGTGTATTAGAACACCGATTCGAGTGCATGCGGAGAGAACACTAACGATGGTGAACTCATTTGGTTTGAACTGAAGATGATGGAATAGTTCCAATGCTTCTCTACTTTCCTTGTTATGAGATAAAGCTGAGATCATGCAGTTCCATGTGCATAGATTGGAAGTAGAATGGAATTTGAACACTTTTCTAGCACTGTTGATGTCCCTGCATCTGTCATACATGGTAATTAACGAGTTCTGAACACGAGTATCTGATCCGAAAGGAGATTTAAGTGCAAGGCTGTGAAGAGACTTTCCTTGGTTTAGTAGTTCCATGTTTGCAATGGCTGACAAAACATTTACAAGGGTTATGGAGTCATAGTTGAAAAAAGGTCCTTGTCTCATTAACATGAAAGTCTCTAAAGCCTCTTGAAATTGGTCACCTCTTACACAACCTACAATTATAGTGTTCCATGAAGCAATATCTGCTATAGAAGAATTCTCTTGCAAAATTGAGAAACTTGAAGTTAGGTCTCCACAGTTGATATACATTTGCATGAGAGAATTTACCAAGAGAGTGTGGTTCAGAAAACCGGACTTTAATTGCCAGCTGTGAACGGATTTTCCAAAGTTGAGACTATTTGGAGAGTTGCAGGAAGATAGAATGGCGAAAACAGTTGATGAGCTGCAATTTTGACCACAACATAGAAGTTCTTTGAACAAATTGTGAGCCTTTTCAGAATATTTGTTCTGAGAATAACCAGATATCATTGCATTCCAAGACACCAAGTCTCTTTGTGCAGTAGAACTGAACAAAAGCTTGGCTTTCTCGACAAGGTTGCACTTCGAATACATGTCTATAAGGCCATTCCACAAAGGAAGATGATCAGGCACTATCTGTCTTCTAATTGCATATCCATGGATAGTTCTTCCTTCTCTGGAAAGCATTAGTTCTGCGCAAAGTGGGAGTATGGTAGTTAATGTTACTATATCAGGTTGGAAAGATCCTGTAGTTTGCATTTCAACCATAAGATCAAACACTTCATGAATATTTTCATTTGAAGCATATCCTTCCATCATTGCATTCCATGAAACAATATCTTTGTATGTCATTTCTCTGAATACAGTCTCGGCAACATCGACGGCTTCACATTGTGAATATAACGAAATGAGAGAGTTCGCAACTGAAACAAGAGAGCTATCCTTATATCCTAGCTTGATTCCTTGACCATGAATGCATTCTCCAAAAGCCAATTCTCCCAAACTCGAACACGCTGAAATAGCACAAGAAAGGCTGACATGATCTGCCCTTTCTTCCAAAAAATTCATCCTTCTGAAGTAACATAACGATTTCTCCGGATCACCATTATAAAGACATCCTCTCATTATCGAGTTCCATGAAACAACATCTTTATATTCTATTTCTTCAAATAGACACTCAGAATCAGACGAGTTTAGGTCACCGCACTTAGCATACATGTTAATAAGAGCATTACATAAACTAATATCCACAAGCATCCCAGATTTTATACTCAAACAATGAATCAACCTTCCTTGATCAAAGTTTTTCATGTGTGACAAAGTTGATACCATAAGCAATAGAGTGGTGGAATCAAACCTAGTTTGGTCCTTGATCATTTTCTCAAAGAACTCCACTGCTGTCCTATGGCATTTATTTTCCAGAGATGCCGAAATAATAGCATTCCAAGCAATCACATCTCTGTTGTGAATGTCTTCAAATAAAACCGTAGATGAAGTAAAGTCTCCAGCTTTGGAATAAAGAGTGAATAGAGATGTTGAAGTTGGAAGGTAAGCTAGAGCACCTATCTTCAAAGCAGCACAATGAACAACAGTGGCGGTGACAATGTTAGGTTTTTTGAGGGACAATCTCATACAATCAACAACAAGATCAAAATGAACCTCTCTTACATGAAAATACCTTTGTGGCATTTTATCAAACAGATTAATGGCGATGCAAAAACATCGACAACTACACGACAAAAGGGAAGAATCACATGGAAGAAAATGAACCTTTTGTCTATGAACAATGCTGAAGTTCCCATTTAGATAGTTTTCTTGTGAAGAAAATGAATGGAACGATGATGACCTTCTAGGTCGAAATCGAAGCAAGACTGGATTTTGAAAGATCCATCTTGTTATGTGGTTTGGCTGCAATTGAGAGACTGCCCATGTTCTCATTTTCAGTTATTTCTTGTTGTGGCTATGAAAGTTCATGTCTTGCACACAAGAACATGATTATGAGAATACGATGATGATGTTTTCTTGTTCTTGTCATAACATGATAATAGTTCAGTTAACGTTGGTTCTTAACGTCTGATATGTAAGCTATTATGGATATAAAAAAAATTGAAGTAACCATATTTCTAAGCAACATTGAACAATGCTATGGTTCCAATGATTGTTTTCTAGAGTCAAGTTACTTGACCAATACAACACTGCACAAACCCAAACACCAACCGCGACATACCAAAAAAAACATAAACTAACACTAGTAAAATTTGAAGGAAAAAAAAAGTGATTGAATATAGTTACATGTGTTAGACACTGACCACACCTTCAATCTAAAGTGTTAGTGTTGCATAGTACTCGAGGAATTCTTAGAAAAACATGTCAATTGAGTGAGATTCATTTTTACTTTAGTAAAAAAAAAAAATTGAATGATTAACACCAAAAAAAAATAATATTGAATGAGGAACTTTTTTGGAGTTCAACTTCCAACACAAAATAAAAAGAGTGATACATTTGGATTTCTCCTGTTATTTTAATACAAGCAATTCAATATCATTCTCTTGAATAAACTTCTAACTTATTAAAAAAAACTAAGACAAAACCATCCAAAAACTGCAGCCTCATCTGATATATTGTTGGCTTCCATTTCTCTAATTTGCAATGTTGGAAGCTTTTTATACAAATCATTCTCTTGCAATCACACTATCTGATCCCTCAAATAAGTACCAACATCCTCAACGTGGATAAAGGCTGTATATGAAACAGTGACAAAGATATGGACACCCGGACACGACTTCAATATCGTATGCTTCCGCAAGTATAGGATATTGGTCTTCATAACGAGTTGGAAATGAAGCACCTTTCAATATCTTCTGTTTATGACTGTATCCCCTATAGTGTTTTGATGATGAACATATAATTCTGAAATTGACCTCACCAAGGTGGATGATCATCTGCAGAAGTTTGAGGAGGGATTGGCTTCCATCCAGGTTTCTCATCCCAGTATATATCATAATATATGTGACCGGGAGTGTGATCAGTCACACAGCACCATATACCGGTGTAGTGTTTAACTCGTTTTCTGAATCTATCTTCTCTTTCCTGATTAAAATAAATTAATGCATGGCATCAGGACATGGTAAATGAATATGTTTACTTCAAACTTTTGATGCAAACACAGAAAGCAAAACTTAAACAGAACAATAAAATTGGCCTTGCCTTGTCTTTGAAACCTGTAAATGCGTCTTGCATTGAAGAAAACTGGATAACTTTTACGTTATTGAACGACGAAAATACTTTCATGAACTGAAAATTTAAGTAGAAACAACCACATGTTAGAGTATGCTTTGGAAATTTATGTGCTACCCCAACAGTTAAATGAATCAAAATTTAAAATACCGTTTCCTCATTGCTATGCTTTGGAAATTTAAGTACTCCTCCAACAGTTACATTATTTGATGCATTACAATCTTGGGTTCCTTCTTTACAGAGGTGAACATCAAGCCACGACTTTTTCACCTGAATTCAAGAACCCAGGCATAACTTCAGCAGAGATATATAACAAGAAAGAAAAATTCATTGTTTAAAATTTTGATTGGATTGACATTTATTAACCTCTGAGGGCAGTGATGGATTATCAAGTACGGAGTACTCTCTAAAATCGATATCAGGGCCAAACTCTTCCTCTGGAAGTTCATTTAACATGGCATTCAACTGCAATAGAGTACATTTTATAGCAGCATAATAAGGCAGCGTGTAAAAGTTGTACTAAAACTAATAATTATGTGAAAGAAATATAGCGTGTAAATGAAATCTCTTCCAAGTTGACCCAGGCTCATATTTCTTATTCAACTCCAAATATAAGGGCATGGATCAAGTCTATGGAGTGGATGGCTTCGACCACAACTACTCTCGTCTAAGATCATTCATTTAGATTTAGTATTGCATGACAGTAACTGACTGACCACAGGGGCGTTTGGGTAAATAGTTTAATTTAGTGCTTACTCAATAGAAATATAATTTGGCTATTTTCATTCTCTATATTTGTTTTCTCCATAAAAATATAATTTGCGGGAGGATAGAAATTGAAGAGCGGAGTCTCATAAGCTTTCCTGAGAACTTATTCAAATAAGCTGAAACGGCTTATAGACATACTATAGCTATTTTTTAGAAGCTCAACATTTTTCAGTTATCACAGTTAACACAAGTACTACCATCACTGGCATAATAATCCTTTATTAAGCAATCCAATGACCTGAAACATAAGTGAATAACAATAAGGAACCACGTAATCAAACTAGAAGAGAAATACCTCAAATACATGATCCAAAGGACAGAGAAAAGGCTGTCTAGTCATAGACCCCTCCAAAACACCTGGATGGGGAAACCATAGCCTATCAATCCTGCACCATAGTGGAGGCATGACCTAAATACATACATAAAGAACTCTGTTTGAGATAATAAATAATTTATCAATTGAAAATGCATTAGAGAAAAAGAAAACTTAGGGGGGTGTATTGAATCATGATTCTAAGGGATTTTAAAAGACTTTTTTATCATGAAAAAGTCTTGTGGTATTCAATCAAAACTATTTTCAATTTAAAAAAAGTCTTGTGTTATTCAGTCAAGATTCTTTGTCATTTAAAAAAAGTCTTATGGTATTCAATCAAGACTCTTAATCACTTAAAAAAAGTCTAGTGGTATTCAAAATCATTCAAATTTGGAAGAATTGTTTAATAAATCAGATTTTGATGGATTTTGTGGGATTGTCTAGTGAAATTTTAGCATGAAAAAGTCTTTCATGAAAACATGAGATTTCTTAGGATTGTTTTTTTTCTTTTAAAATTTTACTATCTCTCCCT
>Ga0228710_1000450_pt1 | contig 51308 bp, 30 predicted proteins | sample MedpolnodulmetaG_FD_177995 | JGI IMG/M metagenome (GOLD analysis project Ga0228710, IMG submission 177995) | Root nodule microbial communities from Medicago polymorpha collected in Santa Monica, California, United States - pink nodules | ecosystem: Host-associated > Plants > Roots > Nodule... | reverse complement strand
AACCCATCATACTTCACTTTTGACAAAGTCAAACCCAGACATCTTATATACAAATACAAGGAAATATTGCACCCAAACCCTAGAAAAACCCTAGGTTTGTCCATATTTTTTTACTAAAATGCCCCCACATAGACGCCAAAATGCAAGGCTATGTGACATTTCTAGCCATTGATTATATCCAGCAATCAAACTATGTCAAATTTTCTTCTATGCAAATCTTATTATTATCCAAATCTTTGATGCATTCTTAAGCAACCATTAAAAGATTTTGTTAGCCTAGATAAGAAAACAATGTTTTCGTTGCCACCCAATACATAAAGGTTACATCAAGACATAGATAGGTGCATTGTTCTATGCACCTTTATCGTCATCCTATACATAAAGGCTACGTAGTAGACTTTGACTTTAGTTAGAAAAATGACAATATTTCAAGTTTAACATGCTTTTAATTTATTGTGCTCATCATTGACATGTGCGAAGCACGGGAGCGCCATCTAGTAGGTTTTAAATTGTGTGAAATTCTTCCCCACTATCCATCTCGCACGCCTGCGCTTGATGAAAATCCAAAAATAACCCTTTATTAAATATCAATATTTTAAAATCTATATTTTTTTCCTTAAGAATCATAGAATTGAGACGATTATAAAAAAATTAGCCCCGGTTAATTTAATCATGGTTCAACTCTCTTGATTGATTTGGACTAATGGAGCATATACTTTCAGTTGGAGCATATACTTTCAGTTGTTTTTCCCTCTTAATATATGTATGAATTCTCTTGATTGATTTGAACTGATGTGATATATCGGCATTCTCTTTGTTTGACTTGGATTGTGGAGCTCGAAAGAGCCGTTTAAATTGTTGACATTCGTTCCAGGGAGTTGATGGTACGTGGACCCACTTTTGTGTTGACAACCGGTTGATTCACCACATTGTAGACCTCTCTTTAAATAGAGGCAAATCCGCAGGTCCACGCGTGGTGTTTTAAATTTTTGTATTACTCGTTTAGGTTGACCTACACTTTTGTTTGGATTTACTGGGTTAGGTATATGTCCCCCTAATTTTTTTATTATATATTTTCCCCCCTTTTTAAACAATATATATGAGCACTTGATGAAGGATGAGAGTCTAGTTGAGACACCTTCTATTCTCTTTGATGTCATTACGCTCTTAATTTATTAAAAAAAAAAGGACATAAATGGATTTCATCAATAAAAATGAATTTGGCGTCCAAATTTTTTAAAAAAAGAGTAAATTTTGGCCAAAAAAAAAAAAGAAGTTTGGGGTGTACAAGACATGTGGGGGTGGGAAAAGAATTTCACATCAGTTTTTATCACACAGTCTAGGCCTTAATAAATCTAGGTTGCTCGGCTCATTCCTACATGTAGATACAAACCAAAACAGAGTATAAAAAACCACGACACAACAACCTCAATTAAAACTCACTTATGAAACAACTAAGACTATCCACAATGAGAATGAAGATTCAACGAGTTTTATGAAGAAATAAAAGAGCTCTAAAGGAACATATAACTATATGTTTTTATAGGCTTTGTCTGATTATTATATTAATAAGTTTTTCATTAAAGCTAGCACTTTTTCAACAAATCGTTAGCATAGAAGAAGTGATTGATCAAATATGCTAGTGTGAGGTGCAATTAGGATTGATATGCTATTATTTAAACAAGAGTTACCCTTGCATAGATATGTGTGGAAATATTGGATTTCATTTAAGAAACTTAAGGCATGAATGACTTTTGTAGTAAGAAAACTCATAGCACAATATTTTTTTTTTATGTTAATGTATGTTTGATTCCATTTTTAGAGACGTCAAATTTGATTATAGAGGTGTGTAATTAATTCTTGTATCTATGGTTGCTTTAAAACATATTTGATTTTGTTTCTAGAATATATTCTATTTGAGGGTATGATTTGTAACTTTTGATTCTAGAATTGATTTTACACACATTTATAGATCAACTTACTTTTAGATAATGTATTCAAACACAAAGCAGTTTTACAAAATCAGTTATCTCAAAAGCATCATGAATGAACATATAAAAATAAAACCATGACATTAAAAACACTACCATTGCATCATTTTAATCTTATATTTAGTTTAAAATGACATTAAAAACATTTTCTTTTATATTTATCAATAAAAAAAACTTATATTTAGTTCAATAAAAATTTATTTATCTTGTCATTTTAATCTATAAATCGTATTGCGAAGAACAGACATACCAAAACATGAAAAATGAAACCTTTATTAAAACTAATATAAGAGAAAGTTTACTCAGTTTCTGGACAGATATGTGAATCTGAAGTTAGTGTTGTACAATAGAAAATAATGAATGCCAATGAACCACCCAATTAGTTAAATCAATGTCAAAGAATGAATTTTAATATTCATGCTGATTCAGTGTAACACCTAATTCATAAAATGGTTGCGAATCTTTTAACAACATACTTCTTTCTTATATTATAATGTGCTTATAAGAATGTTATGTAATTCAATCAGACCTTGTCAAAAGGGGGATCAAAGAGGAAGACCCAATATAATGAAGAGTAAAAATCATTACATAATAAATTGTAAGAATATTAGCAAAGTAGCATTCTATCTACAAAAAGAAGAGAGAAAATAAAAAACTAGAAAGATGAATAAAGTAGTTTTTGAATTTTGAAATTCAAATTGAATAGAGGGTAAGTGGAGGGAAGAGTTTTCCTCAAACTTTGACAATTGAACCCTGACATAGTCTAACGACCGTCGAGAGAGAAAAAACAAATATTCAAAAACAACGTAATAATATGCAGAAAAACAAAAGAAAAAACTATATAAAACACACATTTGATTTAATTGGTGACAACATCCTAAAGAAAAAAAATAGTGTCAATGAAATTGGTAGAACAATGGAATAAATATACAAAATAAAAGTATGCTCAAATTTGAAAATAAAAATTATTACATGTATGATCACTTAAGCTTTATTACTACCATTTATGCTTCGGTAGTAATTAAAACATTATTACTTGCAACACAAGTTTACTATTTCACTACCTATTTGAATCAAAATGATAAGTTAAAGAGGTTATGCATTCAACCGCTAACATTTACCCGTGTAAACTAATTGAAGATGATTATTGTTGAAACCGCTAACCTGTAAAAGAACGAAAATATATATAACTTACATCGTAAATACTTTCAAATTCATAAAATGATCAACGAACTTGAAATCATGAAATTTCAGTCCTCTTTCCATTATAAAACTAAAACTAATGACAACAACAAATTTAATCAAAGACTCATACACGACGAACAATCCATACACAATTATCATTTTATTGTCAACAACTCAAAACACATTATAAAAAACCTATAAATCACATAAAAACATTAGATCAAATCATAACAAAAAAATAAAACAAAGTAATTAAAAAAAAAGTTTAGTGGAAGATTGAATTGATGTATTTTACCCCCAAACTTTGGTCACTTGTGTTACAATATAATAAAATAAAAATCAAAGTAAGCTCAGAGTTTGACACGTGTCCAAAAGGGCAATTTGGAATTTTCCACAACACACAATTTTTTTCTTATATACTAAGAGATATTACTATATAATGTTTTATGGACACATTTTTCTCGCATACCCCTTATATATACTTCTGTGTGGCATTAATTTTAATTTTTTGTTACCACTCCTCTCTCACTCATAAATAAATTAAATAAATATTAATTTTTGTTTTCAATTGTATAACGAATAGACACAATGGTATTTCAATTTAACAAAGTCTTAAGGAAAATAGTCCTGAATTGTTACCTATGTTAGTAAACATAGTCTCTGACATTAAATGTTTTGATAATACTGTCATGCTGATCTTTATAAGTATTTATTTACTATCATTTCAATCCTTATCAAAAAAAGTTATCGTCAACATTGAGAAACTATTTTAACGTCATAAACTATTTTGATTAACATAATGCACAATCATGAATTAGTTTAGAATTTTGATAGATTGAGAGACTATTATGATTATTCGTTGCACATCCATAAACAAACAAAAAAAAAATACTATTTTCCTTAAAAAACTTCAATGTATACAAAATAGAAAGAAATATGATCCCTTAAAAAAAGAATAAAATATGATTATCGGGGTCAGGTGACCTGATCATTGATCTATTTTTTGTTTCAAAAAATTTACTTAGGAAAAAGATGATTATTAATCAAGGCAAAGGGTTGTGTAAACAATATGACCATCGAGCCTGAGGTGCATAAAAATTAAAGTCATATTGGTGGCATCATTCAAAAGTATAAGAATTTATGTTATATTTGTAATATTATTGGTGTCATTAAAAATAATAAATATAATTTGTCAAACTATAAAAGTGCAAAATATCTTTATTTATACCTATGATTTTAATCAAAATCAAAATAATTTTAATCAAAATCTTAAAAAAGAAACTATCGTTCATAATTTAATAATTTATAGCATAAGCTCAATAAAAATTATGTTAAAGACCCTCAAAATAGGGTACGTGTCACAAATTTATTGAGAAAGAAAAGAATGTTTATGTATATTTTTTAGTTAGTCACATGGTAGCGTGTATAGAGATTATCATTTATAGACCGGTCTACTTGCCAAACTAGCTACCACCTGTTACAACTACAAAGATAAATGAGTTGAAAGAATTTTTTATGGTTTCTGATAACAGTATAACCAGTCGTGAAGCCACATATCGCCTGGACTTTCAAAATTTACACCATGCTGTTTAATTTTATTTCTATTTGAACTTCTTAAATTTTTTATCTTGCATCTGCTCCAAAGATTTTGCATCTGCTCCAAAGATTTTGCATCTATAGACTAAGTTTTCCTCAGCCCGTATAAATGACATGTGACCCAGTTTAATGACTTGTTTTTGATACTTTCTCTTTTGGTTTTTCATATCTTAAAGCACTTACGTTTCTTTTATATTTCTTTTAAGGATATATTCCTTTTATATTATTTTCTTATTCATAATAGTTTCTTGATAATTATTAAATTTGTGCTTGAGTAAAAATGAGACACTTTGGATCGAACACAATTTTTACAAGTCATATGAGAAACTTTTACCATTAAACCATATATATGTGTGTGTGCGCGTGCGTGCGCGAACATGCGTACGTGTATTACTTAATATTTCATGTAGAGATTAGTTTGGAGAACATTGGAAAACATATGTTCAAACTGATTGATGATATAGTAATTAACAGTCAGGAATCATTGTCTCATATGTACACGTTTATTATCAGGCTTTGGAATAATTAGTAGTACATTTAATTAGTAGTCCATTGCCTCGTATATATGTACAGGAATACATGCATTGGCAGCATCCCATTGCCTTATATGTATTTTTATTTATATATTTTTTTGAAAAAGGGCTTCATACATATATGTTGATTATGGGCTTCATATATTTTTTTGGAATAATTATGGGTCAATCATCTTGTTTTGATGTTTTCGGAACATGATTTGGATTGAGTGGTTTAGTGTTCACTAACCCTCATTAAATTATATTTCCATTGCGGCATTTGAGATTGCAAACAATAAATTATAATATTAATGAAATACAATAAACTTGTCAAGTTGGTTAACAAGTAATTAAGGTGTAACAAAGTTGCGAGCAAGCAGATTGTCTAACATTCCTCAAATTATAAATGAGGTGATTATCTATTTTAAGGTAATTTAATGAGGGTTAGTGACTAACGAAAAAATAAAGGTAAAAAATGATGCATCAAGTCATTTAAATCTATAAATCATTTTGCTAAGAACAAACATACTAGAACATATAAAAAATGAAACCATTATTAAAACTAGAGGAGGATTTGTTGACTCCAAAAGTAACTCTTTACACTTACTCCTAATCTTGACCGTTGATTCTAATATTAATTCATGACTATGATTAATTACTAATGATGTCAATCGTAATATTTTTATACCCGTGCAACACTCGTGAGAAGCAAATCAATTTTAGCAGAGAGTGTTTAAAAGAGAGTGTTGCTAGCATTCCTCCATACAAGATACCTTCAAGTCAATTTTCACAATCGATATAAAATTCCATCGTCTAAAATTAGTTTAAATCAATTTGAGATGAATCGGTTGCCTAATAGCTTCAAATAATTGGCTACTTCACCGGAAGGTTGAATATTGAATCATATTATTGACATCTACAAGGGATGTCTTCAATTGAAATTAGTTGTTTAACTAAAAAATTATTACACGCTTAACGTTGATTTTATGAGATTGAAAACATTGATCGACTTGTAGGGTCGATTGATACTTTTTAAAAAAAAAATGTATGGATTGATAATTTGGTAATAACATAAAAACATTAGATCAAATCATAACAAACTTATAATTAACATTGATTTGGTTCGAAATTTTAATCCATTGAGTTTAAGTTTTCTTAGAATAAAATAGGACGGTTTTGCAAAAGACAAATAAGCACTGCTTAAAATCAGATTTTGCACTAGTCAGAGTGTATGCCTATATCTATTGAAAATTAGCTTAACAACGGCCTAGAACATTGATACGAGCAAGGATATGGGCTCCATTGAAGTGGGATTAGAGATTGAGTGCAATGTATTAAGGAGACCCAAATGAATCATACTACACCTAAGATGTGGAATGACTATGTTGTTGTTATTAAGTGATGACTCACTAGTTTATTAGGAAGGATCTAGAAGATTGGTGACTCACTAGTTGTTAGGAATGATCTAAAATAATGTTGTCTATATAAGATCATGTACTCACTCTTTTAGAATTATCAATGAAGTTAATTCTCTTTTCCTTATCTTTCATTCTTTAGGAGGTTCATTCTCTGTCCTACAACAGAGAAATTATCTTTTACCTATCAAACATAGAGCTCGATGCAACCAAGAAACAATGGGTAGAACCAAAGTAGACGAGAAAGCCAAACAAAAACAAAAAATGACTACCAAATGACCACAGTTTCTAATTAACAAGCTTAAAAACAAATTAGTGCGGTTCTAAGTCAATGCAAACAACTTTGTTTTCTCAAAAATTGGTTCAAAACACATTATCAAAAAACTATAAATTGGTCCCAAAAATTTGATCATTTCAAGCTACATTTTCTAAGCAAGGGCGAATCCACCACATGGTTTAATAGCCACATCAGAATATTATCCAAAAAAATAAATATAAATTTTTTATTTTTTTTACTAGGCTCCAATTATTGATTATATATTTTCGACGTCAATTAATAAAATATGACGAGCCTCAGTTCAACTTCCATAATTGTCTTTCACTTCATAATTTTTTAAAATATTAATATAAATTGTTAAAAAGAGAGAATGTGATAATCAAACACGAAGACTTGTACGTGAAAAGATTAAGCATTTACCACTACAATATAAATGTTTAATGTGTTTAAATGTTGGACCATTAGTATATATCCATGTTCCGAATGCCCAATTGAATGCAATTATGAAGGTTTTCTTTGTTGGATCTCCAATTTTGATTTTTCTTAGAATGCTTATTAGTTATTGTGCTTACAAAGTCACCGACCTAATTTATAGGAAGAAGAAATATTTGTATGCTTTTTTAGAGATAAACAATGTTATTTCTTGTTTTTAGTATGATTTACTTCTTAGTTTCTTTTATAATTTAGTCACATCAAAATTTTATGTTCTCCAATATGAGTTTTGTTTATGGTTACCTAAAACAATTTGGCAAACTTATTTAATTTGTCTTATCCACTCCTAAAAAAATTGTCTTATTTACATATTTTGATATTCTATAGATTCTCTATATTGTGTAATCCTATTAGATATATTATATGACATTAAATATGATCATCTCTCTTGATATGAATTAGAACATTATTAAAGTCAATCTCTATTGGTTGTATTATTTAATTTTTATTATACCTTTAATAATTTTTGTAGGCATACCTTTCATAGATATTAATGTCCTTTTTTTTTATCTTAACCCTTTGGTTTTTAGGATAAAATGTCTTGGTAAATTGGAGTTCTTCTTAATGTAAGTAATAATGTCCTGTTTTTCTTATATATAAATGGATGGTCCAATGTGTGTGTAACCTTCAAGGAAGTCTAATAGCCGCTAAGCTTTGCGATCAAAACCTTTAATTTTCTGCAATCAACTTACAAACCCTCCCATTTTATTGCTTTTATTTACTATTTTAATAAGTTTGCCAAATTGTTTAGTCGAAACGACAAATCATTTGGAGTCGATTTTACTTATTTATTACTTAAAAACAATTTGGTGCACTTATCAAAATTAGTCATCAAATCGCAAAAGCCAAAACTTAATCAATGTCATCTCCGATGATGCAACTGAAACCCTAAGTACCTGGAACTTTAAACATGCATCGTTAGCTTATTACAAAGGAAAAATTTATACTAAGAAAGTTATGCTATTTTATATCTGAAAAATTAAAGACATCTAAATTTGAATTAGACGCGACTCCATTTTTTAATTAATTAATTTTTTATTGGATTAAATGTCGGTTTCATGAATATTCTATTTACAATTAATCTAATTAATCTGTTTTATAATCGTCGGTTGCATGAAAAAGAATCTATATTTTATTGGGTTAGTTTTTTTTTTTTAAGGATATTTTATTGGGTTAGTTGTGAGTGCGACTCTTATATGTCCTTTTCTTTTTTATATTTTCGACTTTTTGCAAAGTTTTTTTTTGACCGGAGACTCGTAACATATTGTTCCAAAACTTAAACAACTTGATCACATTATTTAAAACTAAAATATAAAGAAGACTTTTTTTTGACTCAAAATATAAACCACTTGTAGTATAGAAAGATCGTCTGTTCATCTATTAAGAATAGTTTGAAAGATTCTATAATAAAAATTGTTTGAAAAAGACTAATCAAGTTGTTGAAAGTGATACCAGTATTGGTTTTATTTTTTTATTTTTTGTGAAAAATATTGCATGGAACCGTTAAATAATACTTTTTTTTTATCCCCCTTAAAAAAACAAAGTTTTTCCCCTATTTTGAAATAATGGAACCAAAATTTAATTTTATAAAAACAGGGGCACAAAAAATACATTTAAACCATCAATATAATGTCCTCGTGATCTCAATTGTAAGGAGAATGCATAATATATACAAGGTCTGAGGTTCAAATCCTCAAACATAAAAAAATAAAAAATATTATATCTTTTGAACTTAACTCAGTCGATAAAAAAAGACCGGAGTTAAAGGAGTAAAATGTAATAAATGAAGAGCTTTAAAGAGTTAAGAATCAAATTACGGACACACCCACCATCCATCCATCAACTCTCTCGACTCCACACAAACTCACAACCACCGTTTCACAAATGAACAACCATCAAACTTGGCCTTGCACCTCCTCTTTTTCTCCTTTCACCTCCCTCCCCCTTCCCTCATCCTCCCGCTCCATCCGCCTCTGCTCCTCCTCATCCTCATCCACCACCTCTTCCACCGACTTCTCCTCTCTCCCTTACGACATCCTCACCAAAATCTCCGCTTCCTTCGACCATCCCAATCTCGAATCCGCCTCCCTGGTATGCCGCTCATGGTGCGAGGCGCTTCGACCGTTACGCGAGGCGATGGTGATGCTCATGTGGGGGAAACGGTTGAAGCATGGAAAACGTGGAGTTCGGAGGAATACGGAGAAGGCGCTGGAGATGTTTACCAAAGCTGCGTCGAAGGGTTCGGCTCTTGCTATGGTGGATGCTGGGCTTATTCATTGGGAGAGAGGAGAGAAAGATAAAGCTCTTGATTTTTATCTTATGGCTGCTCACCTTGGAAATGCTTCTGCTCAGTGTAATCTGGGCATTTCGTATCTTCAAGGTTTGATTTTTTTTTTTAAGCTGATTTTTTTTTTGTATATTTATAATCATGTTGAAGAGAATGGAATTTTGATTATCATATGAGTGTTTTGGATTCTGTGTTTGTTGTTGGTTGGTATCTGGACATAGGTTCTGTCTAAGTACATTGCAGTTGTATACTGCATACATTCAAACTTAGGATGAACATTATTCTTTTTAGCTTATCCTATGAAGCACATACACATTGGTTGACATCAGACACGACACTGACACGTAGACACAAGTAATACTTTAGGAAAATGGAAGTGATTGAATATAACCAAATGTCTCACTGACTCGGTGTCTGATACCAAACACACTTTTGATCCGAAGTGTTGGTGCTACATAGCTCTTATCTAAAAGAGCTTGTAGGAGACCCGACCATCTTTTCATTCATTCAACTCGGTATGGACATCGTTCTTTTAAGTTTATCCTATGAAGCTCATGTACATACACTAGACACAACATTGACATGTAGACAACATTAATTTAAGAAAATGGAAGTGATAGAGTGTAAACACACGTGTTAGTGATGTGTTGGTGTTAGACACCAGTCTTAGAATTTGTGGTTGAGCCTAACACAACCCCACAAAATCGGCTGCTGTCATATCACTTCAAATGTGGGATTCTAAACACACACCCTCACGCCCAAGACTGGACATCTGGAGTGTGACCTTAGTGGCCTGATAGCGGAAATCCGATAGGCGACCCAACATATCTTGAATAGGCTCTGAAACCATCTTAAAATTTGTGATTGGGCCTAACACAACCCCACATAACTGGCTTGTAAGGTGAGGATTGCCCCTAGGTATAAACATATATTCAAGTCGTCTCTCATCCAACGTAGGACTCTTAACTACCAGACACACTTTCGATTTGAAGTGTTGGTGCTTCATAAAGCTTATCCAAAGTGTTGGTGCTTCATAAGGTTGAAAAGTTATTTTAGATACATCCGATTCCTCTAAAGTGAACAACTCACTTCAAAGAATAAAGTGAGTGATATCAACTATCGATGAACATATTAATGGTTATAAACATGCGTAACAAATCATAGATAAATGAAATATCAATCAATGATTTTCTTATTTTACTAACTATTCATTTTAGAGGGGCTGAATTCATTATCGATAAGCTAATTTGGTGTTTGGATTTTACTTGCTAAGAAGTTCTTTTAGGATCTTTTGTATAAACCGATAATACAGAAGCTGTTGCAACAGGCTTCCTCATAAGTTCTTTTGTTTGCTATTATGAAATGATATATAGGGCAAGCTGTTACTTTTTATAGTAGCGTGTGTATATCTTTTGTGAATTTTAATGAGTATTAGTTTATCCTTAGAATGGAATGGAAAAGAAAATTATGATGATAGTTTATGTCTAACAAAGGTATACCTATGCTATGCAGTTGAACCTCCAAACACTGAGCAAGCTTTAAAATGGTTATTTAAAGCTTCCGAAGGTGGGAATATCCGGGCCCAGTACCAACTTGCTCTCTGTCTTCATCAAGCTGGTGGGAATAGAAGCAATATAAGAGAAGCGGTTGGTGCTCTATTCATTTTCTGTACTACAATCTTTTACTACAAATAATCAGGGAGGGGTTAAAAGCTGGGAAATCTGTATGGTTTAATGTTTGAGAATTGACATAGTATTGCATATATCTGGTTCTTTTATTATCATAATATTATATTCCTATTTTTTATGTTTACAAGTTTTCTCCTGGAATAGGTCAAGTGGTATATGAAAGCTGCAGAAGGCGGGTATATGCGTGCTATGTACAATATATCATTGTGCTACTCTTTTGGGGAAGGACTGGCACGCAATCATCAAATAGCAAGAAAGTGGATGAAGCGGGCTGCAGATCGTGGTCATACTAAAGCTCAATTTGAGCATGGACTCGCTCTTTATTCTGTAAGTATTTATCCCTTTGTGCTATACCTCTACTTTTAATAAGTGCCAGAGAATTGTTGAAACAGTCAAACCTCCTCTTATGAAACTGGACATCACGGTATCGTTTTAGAATTTATAATCTTGCCACACTAATTTGTTTTTAAGCTTGTTAATTAGAAACTGTGGTCATTTGGTAGTCATTTTTTGTTTTTGTTTGGCTTTCTCGTCTACTTTGGTTCTACCCATTGTTTCTTGGTTGCATCAAGCTCTATGTTCCAGGCCGTTGTTAAGTTAATTTTCAATAGATATAGGCATACACTCTGACTAGTGCAAAATCTGATTTTAAGTAGTGCTTATTTATTTGAGGCTATATTTCAATTCAGCATTCAAACATTTGTAGTTCCACGCATGGTTGTTAAGAGCGCGATATAGATCGTGAGATCTCAAATGTTTTTCTCTCTCCACCGTGCCGGAGTGGTACGAAAATCGTTGGAGATGCCGGAGTGGTGAGCGTGCAGAGGAAGATCATGGAATCATGGGAGCGGCGCTTTCCCCCGCGCTGGTTTCACACGTTCTCAACCTGGGTTGTACATCCTGACCCGGAACAGCTCGCACCTTCACAGCCCAGTTTTACATGTTTTGACTTGGAATTTGACCTGTTTTTCATCGCAAAGGAGGGATACATTGAACTTACACTTTTTTTTTTGGATTCGGTGGGTTTTAAGTGAGAGAAATTACTCATCCTTTTTTTTGGGACTCGTGTTTTTTTTTTTTTGGGTTTGAAGGTATTTTTTTATTTATTCCCTTATTTACAATTATCATTCCGTGGTGGGAATTAATAAAAAAAAATTCTTTTTTTTTTAACAAGATAATAAAAAAAAAATCTATAATTTATGTTTAGGCCAAACTCTCATCTTTATGATTAAATTAACAAAAAAAATTATGGTAAGGTTATTTTCCTTAGTTATTCCTATAATTTTGTCTATTTGGTGGGATCTTACGATCTGTGTTACAATCTTATGATTTGTGCTTTTTTAAAACCTAAACGATCTTTGGTGAAAATCCCGAGTTTGACAACCATGGTTCCAAGTTTTGCAATCAGTTGCCTCAAATTTTCTATTGGTTGAATTTATTTTGACAATCTTATCTGGAATTTGATTATACTATCAGAATAGTTTTCAGCAATAACTAAAAGTTATGGTAATGATTATTGACAACTTAAAGGTTCTAATATTAAGTCTGATACGGGGGACAATATCTGAGACTTCACTATTTTATGTTAGATTATGATGTCTTTGTAATGGTGGTATTAAATTATATCTGCACAGGAGGGAGACATGATAAAGGCTTTGGTGTACTTGGAACTTGCTAGTCGCGCTGGTGAAAAGGGTGCTGCTCATGTAAAGAATGTAATTGTTCATCGGATTTCTGCTGCTTCACACAATCATGCCATGCATCTAGCTGATAGTTGGCGTGCTTTGCCATCAAATTGAGCTAAATCTTGTATGATTTGTGAACAAGAAGTTGCATTACTTTTACCGTGTATCATACGGCTGAAGTGGTCTTCCTGTATCTAATGTCTAACTTATAGTTTGTGTTCTGTTCGACAAATATAAATCATAGTGTATCTTTAAATATTCTTCCTTAAAAAAGGCTACATGTATCTATAGATGTTTTATAAGATGAACTATTGACAAATTCTTCTTCAGATCATAATAGAACTGTGCAGAGTAGAATATAAACAGCCTTTTGTCTGTCCTTTTCATATATGATTGCAGCTTCTTTATGTTGTACATGGAGGATGATTGTGAAGTAGCAACCTGTCTTGACTTGACTTCACAAAAATATCAACTTGGGTTCATTGCTAATGCTCAACCAACCATGTTCGGTTTTGTTTATGGTTGTTATTATTACAAGGAGAATATATATATTCTGTTGCACAAAATAAGATATGACTGACTGATAACCATAAGTCTGTCCCTGCTGCCGGCACATGGTTGGGTTTGAGATTTGAAATGTCAGAAGTTTTAGATTTATGACCTGTAATGATTTTATTCATCTATTGATGAAGGGTGTTCTTTAGAGGAGATGAGAGTTACATATTTATGATTTTATAATAGTTGATTGAGATATATATGACTAACAAGATTCAATAAAATGCACGCATGCAACTATAAATTGAAATATCAAATTCTTCACTCCAGGAAAACGAATGCTACAACTAGTGATGGCTCTGTTTGATGAGGGCTGGTAGAGTGACGGTTCATCGTGAATATGGGTAATTTCTCATTCCGCCTTCGTATATTATTCAAATTTGTCAAGATACACTGCCGAAAGCGTGCTTCCTGTAACTGGGTTTGGCAGCAAAAAGGCTCTTTTTCTCCACCCAGTCTCATACCTCCTTCAGCACCAAACCATGATTTGGTAGTCTCGCAGCCACTAATCATAACATACACTTGGATTGTTCTCTTCCCTCAAAGATCTCTTATTTTTGTTGTGGCAAAGTGAACTTATCTGCCTGCTTTTTTTGAAAGTTTTAGTTAGTGTTTGGTTGCACGGTGAGAAAGCCAAAAAGCACGTCCAGTTCACTTAAAGCAATTTTGGGTTATTTGGTTCTCTCCCAACTGGATTCTCTATCGTACGGTTTCCTGCTGAAAATCAATTCTAGGAGAAGCTGCTATTCCTAGCTTCTGAAAATAGATTCTCCAACTGCAGGTTTGCCTTCCATCAAAATCTCTTTTTTTCCCTTGATTTGTACTGCTTTTCACCTCCCTCATTACTTTCCATCTAATCAGAGTTCATAACTCCTTTCAAAATTTGAATGCAAATATGATTCACAAACCTAGCAAATCACCTACCTCACAACTTCTTTAAACTCTAATCAATTCATCTCATCATAATTCTTCACAAATCAAATTAATCCGTTCACCAACCTCATAGTTTCATTAACTATACGTGTAGTTACTCTCTGCTCATACAAACTTCTTTATATAGGTTGGCTCATTTGTCACTCTTTCATTCTTAAACACTTAGGAAAAGGAACACAAGCAAATAGCCTAATAGTTGCAGTGTTTGGTACTCAAGGGTAAGGTGCACAATAGAAACAACTTTTGGTGTATGGAAGAATAGATTTGCAATTCTACGACGCATGCCTAAATTCACAATTAAGACACAAGTTGAAGTTGTTGTAGCAACAATGGCTATACACAACTTTATTAGAAGGAATGCTGATATGGACGTTGATTTCAATCGGTACAAGGATGAAGATATAACCCTTGATCATGATGGTTATCGTAGACCAGTTAATTTGGATTCATCTCAAAATTTAAATATAGCTTCCTCATCTGAAATGAATCATGTCCGAGACTCGGTTCGAGATCAAATTATAGAGTTCAAGAATAATAATTAGTATTGTAGTAATGTTTCAAATTTGTATTACACTTTATATTATATTCTCTATTTGTAATTTTAACGAGTACTTCATGTTTAATATATATTCTCATACTTTTATTTGAATATTGTGTGATTAACAATAACATTAATCTAATAATTTTATTGTCAATTAATAAAAAAATGAAGGATGAAAAAACTAAATAAAAATAAAATTTGATGTATATACATATACACACACACTCACATGTTAATGCCCATTTTGGTCTTTTACACATCTAAAAGCAATTCTGACTCAAAACATCCAAACAACATTTTTCATACAAATCACTTTTGTTTTGAAGGTAACCAAACATAAATCACTTTACATTCAATTCACTTTTAACCAAAATTAATTCTACGAAATCAATTATATCAAAATCAATTTTTTCCACCGCACAACCAAACACACGCTTAAACGACTAGGCATGCCAAAGGCTCAACTATGGTTGGTGGAGTATACATGGGATTCACATTGTTGGAGTTTCTTTGGATGCAATTCTTTAACTTAATAAAATGATTTTAACTTTTTGAGATCTCCTGTTCCCTTGTTTGGGAATGGAGATCACAAGAAAAGGGAATTGTATTGGAAATGTAGAATGAAGAGACTTATTATCAAATATTGTAATCCTTAGTTCATACAAATTATGATAAGGGTTTTTTTAACGAGTGCTCTCGGGAGAGCACTCTTTAAGCATACTAAATTAAGTAGTTATTCTTTAAAAATGTTTAAGTTTTCAATTTCCGATGCATTAATTATACAAACTTTCATATAAAGTTACCATTTAAGATCCTTAACTAATGCGTCATGAACACTAGTTAAAATTTCCCTTATCATAAGACTTTGCACTATCGAAAATGTGACATAGAAAGTTAATTATCCATCCATTATAAATAATCTCTACACAGCCACCACCCCATTAACCAGTTTCATGAGGAAAAAAGGGATGATAACCATCCGAAGCTGAAAAACTAATGTACATTCTATATGACAAAGCCCCCCATAATCCCCAAAGAGTAGGCAAGATGCCACCAACTCATAGTATACCGACAAGAATACTATCAACAGACCAAATCAATCAAATACATTTGTGAAGGCTAATATAACAACAATAATTCAGATTATGTTAGATCTAAATTGGTAGAAACAATTATAACATTTCAAGAGATATTACTCATGATAATGAGCTCAAAGTAAATTATATAGAAGATTTAATTGAAGTAAATTATATCAGAAACAAAATGATATATTTATCCTTATCCAAATATCACAAACTGACACAATATCCCAAAGCATCCCAGTGAAAGTCATGCCTAACACATTCAGCCTAAGACGAAAGAACCTGCAAATCATTATAATACAAAATACTAAATGCTAAACAAGGAATCATAAATTTCTCATGCCAATGTATTTTCTTTAGATATATTTTTCTTTTGTGGAGGCATAAATTCAAATAATAGTTTACATCTTGGAGAAATTTTTGGACAGGAGGATAATCAGGCCTCCTATAATTTGTCTCTTTCCCAAAAGCATCCAATTTGAGGGGTAAGTAGTAATGTTGATTGTCATGTCTTGTAAACGTCTCGTGTTCTGCAAAATATATGCTGCAAATCGAAGATCATTTCCACAGCATTGAAAGTTTAAAATAGTACATGATCTGAGGTGAGACGAAACACATTCAAGAACCAAACTTGAACATTTCCAATCTCGAGATAAACTCAAGAACCACTATCAAAGAAATAAAAAAACAGCATTTATTAAAATATACGAAGCAAATAACAAGAAAACACAAATACTACTCCACAAACCTTTTTTATGAAAAGAATTTCAAGCTTGGGACAATTCTAGAGCAATTCTACTACACCATCCCAGCCACGAAAGATGGAATTAAATTGTAGTTTAATGTGAATTAAGTTTCGAAACACTGAAATGCTTTTGAAAGTATACATTTATGTGTGGTTTATGCATAGAAACTCAACATTATCAATTACATTACTCGGAACATCAACCGGATCAATTTCCGCTCTAACCAATTTAGACAAGGACAAGGATTTAAACTCTTCCAACACATTGTTGTCATCCCATTTCATAGAGAAAAGATAAATATACAAATCTTCTAGAATATGACAACCGCAAAGAAGTTTCCTGAAATCATTTTGGTTTTTGAAATAAACATCCTTCAAATGTAGGGTTTTGAGCCATGGAAGATCAACACAAAAATGATCACTTGCAACTCGTAACCTTTCAAGTTTGAGAACAACAAGGGTTTGGAAGGTGAATGAAAATATTGGGCGTCAAGAAGCTGTAATCCATAGTGAGGTGAAGATGCAATGATCACCGTGGATGAATAGTCTATAACTATAACCTCTTCTACTTGTTAGACGAAACGTTTTGATGGGTTGGTGTTGCATCTTCGGTGAGAGTACGACTTCATCCACACAGTGACGAAAGTGAAGGAATTCCTTATGGTTTTCAACGAATTCATCGTCAAAGTTTATAATATTGAGAGAATTATAGAGTGAAATCCACCTTTTTGAAAGAACACTAGTTGCAAAAGCCAATTTGGTTGGAAGAAAAGTGAGTATGTGACACAGTATATCGTCTGGTAAATCACTTAACCTATCTACGGTCGATGGTTTTGCAAACTGAAACATTTTCTTTTCTTGAAGGAAATATAATTGCTGTGTTTTGCCGAAAGAGAATTAGGTTTTGGGAGATACCCTATAAACGCCTTTGTTATTTGGGAATTTCTACGGTACACCCACAAATTACGATGTACCGGTACTCTCGCTTACAATTTTTATAAATTAACTATCATTTTTATGAATAAAATAGGTGTTTGTTGACATATATATTTTAGAAAATATCATTTTATAAGGAAAAACATCATTTCATTTTTTTATAAAAATCATACTAAATTTTTTTACATTTTATTGTAAAAAATAATCAAAATTCTCTATTATGAGTAATAAGAATTCAGAAAAATCAAATTTTATTGCGTTGACGTTTTTGGTAAATAAGATTTAGTTATTATAATTATAGGTGATAGAAAATAATTTTTTCCTACAAAAAACAATTCATTTAACTATTAATTTAAGAATTTGGTGTACCAATACACTCAAATTGTTGGGTGTACCATAGAATTTGCCTTGTTATTTTTGTTCGAGTCTTTGAGGTTTCATAATAATTTGAGATATTTGTTGCTCATAAGACGTGGAGAACAAGTAAAAGTGTTTGTTTATTTTTGGAAACAAAATGTTTAATTTTACAAACGGCAGAAAATTGTAAACCGAAATTGACAAAGCCTGAATTGTCAAACATCACTCACTATTATTTTATCATATAACTCCTCAAAAATAAAAGATAAGCAAGGTCCATTGATTTTGTAATTTGTATCGTTTACTTTAATTGATGATTTTATTTTAATTTAACGATCTCTTTTATTTCAAATGATCCATCAGATATTATATTTCCCATGATTGATCAATAAGGGTCGGTTTAATGGTGTTGGTTTGGAAGCATAGAATATGCTTCTCTCAACATCTAAAGTTTGATGTTTTAAATGTCAATTTGAGTGACCTCTGATTGCCGGGTCTCGAATCGAGTTTCTCAAGGTTGAAGAGAGAAACTCTCAACCAAATGACTTCTTGGGAGTCAGGCCAATTTCAGTAAACTAGTCCATGGAGAACTTCATTATGACTTTAAATGGAGTTTCAACTTCCATGAGTGGACGAAGGTATTGTAACCCTCATATTAGTTGGTCATTGAACCCAATACCAAGTGTATAAAAATAATATAAATCAATCAATATTGTATATATTTGCAATATTTTTTAAGTTTTTATTGATAGGTAAACTCATGTACCGAAGGGTAAACTCATCAAAAAATTTGTAGATCCCCATATAAAGTGGTAAGATTGTATAAATTTCTTCATAAAAAAATGAGTGTTAGAGATAATATTGAAATGAGAGTATTCCTATCGCCGTTGGTACAAAGTAAACCTCGAGCCTAATGAAAAAAACATGTTCAAAGGAACAAAACATATACATCCTGAGCCGATTTTTACATATGTAAAAAAGTACAGGCAAACGGTTCTTTCGTTCCAACTAAAGGGTCCATAGATTAATTGCAAAACCTAATAAGTTTTTTTTTTCTTTCTTTGGCATGCTGAGATACTACAACAATTATTCAGAGATATATAATGGATTGTTTCAGGGGTATTTATATTTACTAAAAATATATAATGAAAAATAAACTTTTGTAAACGTTCCTTTGCAATTGCTTGCTGCTACTACTTATTGAGAAGAACAATTGATTAAATTTCATATCCATCTCATAATACATCTTAGAGCATATCTTATGAAAACAAACCAATAAAATGTCCAGGCCAGCTTCAAATTATCTCCACATCTGGCCTTCCCCAAGTTCAGTCTGCAAAAAATACATGAAGAAATATAGCACAATACAAGAGAACATAAAAGGGAAATGATTGTCCTCGTGAACTTAGCTTAGTTGGTATGGACAATACATAAAATATGCAAGGTCCGGGGTTCGAACCCCGACCACCACCAAAAGAAAAAGAAAAAGGAAATGACTGATTCCTGTTTCTATATAAGTATATACGACGATGCCAAATCATCATCATTTGCATTAGTCAAACGGGCTATTCCAAGGGTTAATTTTTTCTTTCAACATTCGATTCCACAGCTGATGTTTCGACCATTGATCGGAGACATGAGGTCAGAAGTAGACTTGTAAAAATCATGGGATATTTTCTATAAAATAAATGGGGAAATTGAAAATGCTTGGGGTTGGGAATGAAGTAATGTCTACACTACCCATATTGAATCAAGAAAAATGCTAAAAAGCACGACATAGATTTGTCGTGGAAACCACACAACCATGTATTTCACCCGGCCACAATTTTATATTTTTCCATTTATTTTAATTAAAACTATTTAAACAATGCCACATATTATGTCGTGTGGTTCGTGTGAGCACATTGTCGTGTACTATAACATAGCTCTTGAAACAAATACAATTTGAAGGGCTTTGTAGATTCATTGATCGGGGCTAACAGAAGAACATTCTGCGAAGGAATAAAACCTCAAAACAATTCTATCCCAAGATAAGAATTTAAACTATCACACTGTGATGTAGAGAACATATTTGATGAACAAAATAAGTACACAAACAACAAATTTGAATGACTAAGAAAGTTAATTATCCATTATAAATAATCTCTGCACAACCACCACCCCATTAACTAGTTTCATGAGGGAGGAAAGGGATAAAAACCAGCCCAAGCTGAAAAACTAATGTATTTTTTTGAACTATGCTTTGATTCTATATAACAAAACCCTCCAGAATCCCCAACAAGTGGGCAAGATGCAACCAGCTCAGTAATATACTGATAAACCCATTAAAACAAAGGGTCCACAAACTATGAATTTGTGCTCAGGGCATATATACCAATGGTTGAGAATGACTTCCTGCATGATACAAATTGAGGTGACCAATTGCTTTGGACACCAAATCTCTTATATGTTGAGGAAGAATTGTTCTATCTGCACCTTCTAGAGCCAATAACACCCGTGCTTGTTCCAACGACTCGCTGCTTCCAGCATGTAGTGCAAGGTAGCAAAGGAGAGTTAGCGCATGATGCATCTGGGTAACTTCGTTACTCCTCAGCAGTTTCATCACTGCCGGGACTGCATCAAATTCGATTATTTTCTTAGAATGCTCAACATATAGGAAGTTTTCTGGAGAAGCAAACTTGGTAAGAGCAACGGCTGCTTCATCTGCTACATTTATGTCTCTATTACTCAGCTGTGCTACTAGAGGTTCAATTACTCGAGTCTCTCTAGCAGGAAATGTCCTAGCCAACGAACCAATAGACTTTATCGCCGGAATTTGCATCAACGGGCTATCAACCTCTTTAAGTATCCTCAACAGCTGCTCCACAACAGCTTTAGCAGGAGGTGAGTTGGTCTTAAACGCAGCACGTCGAAGATCAGCATTGGATTCTGCCGCAGCCGTTATCTCCATTATAGTCATCAAACAATTCCTCTGCAACTCTCCCTGTTCCTTCTCAACAATCTTAGCCAAACAAAGCATCCCTTTCGTCTCAGTTATCTTTCTACTATTCGATACACTCCTTGCCGCAAGCATCCACAACGCCTCAGCACAACTAATTTTAAGCTGAAGCTTCACAGCAGGATCCTCATTCTCCCTCTCCTTCCTATAATTCCCTCCACGGCTACTCCCCTCGGTATAATAATAAGTACTCGAAGACGAATTTGCAAACTGTCTACTACCACTTCCAGTACCAGACCTATCTGTCGTCTTCTTCCCTAACTCCTTATTAACCTGAAAAATAGAATGAATACTCGTCTGCTCATCCACAGCCGTATCAAACGATAAAAGCGTAACAAGCGGTCTAATGGCATTCTCCCTCGCGAAATCCTCTTGAGCAACAGGATCATGTCTAGCCATCCTAGCAACCAAATTAGCCGCTAGCGTTTGAACCCTAATCGGCGAATCAGCAAGAACCTGAACAACAGCAGGTACACCAACTTCATTGACAATAACCCTAATTCTCTCCAAATCATTAGCCAAATAACACAAACAAGTAGCCGCCGCAATTTGCGCGGCAGGGGAAGAAGCTTCTTTCAAAAGCTTCAAGAGAGGTGGAACACCACCTTCTTCAACAATAATCTTCTTATTCCTATCATTATCTTGTGCTAATGAAGCAAGTTCATTTGTAGCTTCAATTTTATCATTCAATTGACCCATTTGAATTGAAGCTATAAAAGACCATACCCATGATAAAATTGGATCATTACTCGCAATCGGTGGAAGGGATAAGTTAATTCCACCACCTCCTCCGCCGCCGGAGCCGTCGACGTCGAGGATACTTAAAAGCCACTTCATATCTCCGACGGAGGCATCAAGATAAACAAGAACTTTACGAAAATCAGCGGCGGTGACGATGGTGACAACACGATGAAGTATACTCCGGCGTTTACACTTACGAATTAACGTTAAAGCGCGTTCAAGATTCTTGGCGGCTTCAGCGGCGACACGGCGGACGGGACGTTCGTAAAGCGGCGGAGGAGCGGTGGCGGCGAATCGGACGAGTGTACGGAGCATTTGAAGGAGACGTTCGACGTGTTTCCAGACTTCGGAGCATTCGAGTTTGAAGGAATCGGTTTCTTCTGTGGAGGAGCGAATTCGTTCGGCGACGAGAATTGGATAGGAAAGTTCTTCTTCTAAGCGTTTTGCTTCTGGTGAAGAAGACATGGTTAAGGGAAGGGACGAGTTGAGTGAGTTGAAAATGAGTCTGAGTCAGGTGGGATTCGAGTTGGGAATCGGAAGAAGAAGAATGTTGACGTTTTTGTGAGGATTATTGGCAGTGGCACGCATGGTTTTGTTTTACTGTTTTTTTGTCAAAAAATGTAAACGTCATCTAACATTAAGTCAGTCTTCTTCTTGGTCAGCAGATTAGTACATCTAACTTTTCTTTTTATCAATTTAATTTAAATACATGCTATGTTTAACTGTTTTTTTTCATAAAAAAAAAACTGTTTTTTATTTTTTTGAAAGAAAAAAAAAACTGTTTTCTATGATGTCAGTCAATTGTAATTGTTATTATTTTTTTTTTTTTTTTTTTTTTGGTTTAAGAGGCTAAAATGGAATATAATACCAAATCAAAGTGTTTTTCCTATCACAAAGTGTACTGAGAAAAAGACAGTAAAGTGAACAAAGTATTTACAAACAAAACCTCTACAACCAGCAAAACAAGAAAAGAAATGACTCTTAGCCTATTCCCAGCATGGTGAAAGAACTAAGCCATCAACCATACTAATTGAAGGGAAGAGTAGGAAACTTCTCCTTCAGCCACCTAAAAGCAAAAGACTTAATCTTATCAGACACTTGTAAAACCGAGCACTCTTTGTTGTTGAAAATCCTGTTATTTCTTTCTTTTCAGATTTCTCAAACCGTAGCAAACCAAATGATCATATATGATGATCGAGTATATTTTACATTTATAATTTACTTTTTAAAATTATATTTGAGATATGTGAGTTACATTATGAGAGAAGTGAGAGGAGAAAGGATATTGATCTATATGAATGTTTAAGTAAGTTTTTTTTTTTTTTATATAAGACGTGTAATTTATTTCGGGTTGTTTTAATGGTTGGCGTAGGATTTTGGAGTGTGTTTATCTTAAGGTATTATGTTCGATTCTATCAATTTCGGTGGATAAATCTATACAAAAATTTGTTTTGACTTTAAATAGGGTCCCGCAAGTGTGTAATGGGATTGGTCCCCGGATTAGTCGGTTCTTGGATCACATGTTGAACTTTCACAAATAAAAATAAAAATGTCAAATGTGTTTTTGCTCAATTGAGAAAAATGTTAAAATTGTTAAGTCGGAAGTTATGATTGGGGTTCGATCCCCGACACCTCCACTTGTGTGTGTCTAAGTTTATAATGACTTTATCATTTTGTCTTTCTAAAAAAAGTCATGAAATTTGATTTTATTTATTTAATATCATTATACTTTTTTTTTACAAAAAAAAAAGTATAGAAAAGATGTCTTATTACTTACATCATCCGGTCATTATTCCTTTAAAAAAATCATCCATACACTATTATAAACAAAAATTTATTTTTTAATTCATTTAATAAATGATGTATGTTGTCTATATTATAGACTACATACATTATTCATTCAATCTATAAGAAATGTAAAAAAAAAAAAATTATAATAATGACGCGGTGTATGTACCAAGATTAGTTTACACATTTCCAATGCAAATTTAACATGATATTTATTGTAAAACGAAGTTAGAAATTTTATTTATAAATTGGTTGGATCCAGTGGCGGATCTTGAACTATTTTATTGGGGGTGCCGAATATTGATAGAATATATATTAAATAGTTTAAAAAAATTATCAGGATTAGGAAGTGGTGTGACCGATCTTTTGCTTGAATGTTACAGTTGAAATATAAGAATGAGGGTGTGAGAGAATCGAACACATGCCCTCGAGCATATAATAAATATAGCTTGTGATTTAAAAGATGATTTACTTGATCCAACCAGTGGCAGATCTCCTTAGAGACCTGCAGGTGATTCATGGTTGTTGCAGTGGTCAGGCGACCCCCTAATTTTCTCGAGGGCGTGTGTGAGAGAACAGTTGCAGTGGTTAGGCAACCCCCAATTTTCTCGGGGCGTGTGTTCGATTCTCTCACACCAAATATATTGTTTTGGATGAAAAAATGAGTTATTTTAGAAAAGTGATAGAATAAAGAATTTATGTGTTGAAGATGTAGTGAGTGTTTGTTTTCATGGTGGATACCCACCAAACACACGTTTTTTTAAACTCTAAATTTGAGCTTCTATATTTTCACGTTGAGACTGCCTCGGGATGCGGAATTGAAGGATAGAATGTTTTGTCAAATATAAGATGTCTAGCGTACAAGGCAACCATGCAAGCCATAAATTAGTTTTGAATGGTCATTGTACAAGGTCAAGAATCTCATAAATCTAGTGTTACTACGATTCTCATTGTTTTAAGTATACCCCTTTTCTTTTATGTAAATTAAAATTCAACTCTTTTTATTCAATCATCTATTTAAGTTTCAAGTTTTTTCTTTCCAGCATTTTATTATTGCCTTGTGTGCAAAGTTTTCAATTCATTTACACTCTCGTCAAAGTAGTCTTAGCAAATCCTTTAAACTTTTATGCCACCTAACTTTATGTATTTTTACTTTAGAAGTTCTTTAAATTTTCAAATCATTTTTACTTTTCCAAATATTCACCTTTTTTTCTTTCTTTCTTTGCACATTCAAATATGTATTTTCCTACATTTTACATTCACGTTAGTGCTACATTTTCTTGTCATTCTTGCATATCACATTTTAATTCACAAATGGCAGTAGTGCATTTTATGACACATGAATCTATCATTCATTTGGCATGAATGTTAATTAACTATCAAAATGCTCCATCCTTTTTATATCTACACATATATTGAAATTTATTCTTTTAACTTAACTCAAAGTCAAAATCGAAATTCAATGTTAACATCTACCAAACAATGGTTTTTTTTGAAAAAAAAACTCTACCAAACAATGGTCTAGAAATTTCAAGAAACCATCCTCCCATTTTTTCTTGCAGAAATTTCAAAGATCGTTCTTAATTAGTTCTTTCCTAGCAAGCACTCCATAAGTAATAGCAGGTAATAAAATAGTACAATATTGAGACAAGTCCCGTATTCTAATACAAGTCACCCCTTCAGTTTTCTTTATGTGTCCAAACAATAAAAAAAACATTATGTCGTCATATACTTAATAAAAAAAAGGAAAAAGAAACATCATGATGACATTTGTCCACAAACTGAGACAAATCTAGTGCAACAAAATAGACAAGAATATTAGGGACATAAACACAGCACAACCGGTGGCTCAGATTGTTAGAAAGGTACAGTACAGAGAACAGGACAGCACACACTCCTGGCATTTCACTCATTGCCTAAATTTTGTGCCAACAAAATTGAACTTAAAACTACAATAGAGGACAAGATAATTTTTCAATAAACAATTTAATTGAACATTTTTCTTCGAAAAAAAAATAAAATTTAATTGAACATTTGTTTCGTATTGTTTTGATGATTTTTTCACATAAACTGAAAGAAAAAAAAATGATGTATATAACTTATTTTTATATACATCTCAAAAAAGAAGTTTGACAACTATGTGCCATATACACTTTAGGCTATAGGTTCACCAACATATAATTATTTCGTTTTGTCAAATTATAATCGATATGTCCGTGTTATGGGTCTTCATGTTTGTAATCTAATAAAACAATATCGACCAATTACATCTTCTTGGTACAATAATGAAAAATATGATTGATTTTAGTGATTCTTGGTTGAAAAGTAATTTATTGTTGGATACACACTCGTGTAAAAAGTGAGTTGAACAATAAATTTGAGTGTATCTATAAAAAATTAAACATGTTAAAATCAATTTTACATAATAAATTTATGTCATTGCAAAATCAAACACACATTTAGAAGTTACTATAAATTCTAGCTTTAACTGGAATCAATTTTGGAGGCAAAATCAATTCTACTCGACAACAACCAAACATGTCATAATCAATTTTACATCTCCAGAATCAATCTTGACTCCTCCAAAAGTATATAATTGTACACCTCTCGAATCATTTTTTTTTTGTCAAGTAGTCTGACTGCTAAAGAAATTCACATTAAATATGAATAGGTTGGGTGTTCGGGATTCGAACTTTGACCCCTACATATATTATGAATTATCCCTTACCAAGTGAGCTAAGCTCGCCCGGGACCCTCTCGAATCAATTTTGACTCCTCCAAAAGTAGAACCTTAGAAGTTAAAAGTTTATAATTTTTGACTCCAGGCGTAATTTTTACCTTCAAATTAATTATTCAACTCACTTTTAATTAAAATCAATTATACATGATCCATTCATTCAAAATCATGTTGTCCCCGCAGACCAAACACATGTATGTTTGGTTTCTGTGGTGACGAGTTGATTTTGAGTGAATTAATTCTGTAAAATTGATCCTGACTAAAAGTGCGTTGAGATAGAGTGATTTGTGTTTGGATACATTCATATAAAAGTGAGTTGAACTATAAATTTGTGCGTGTAAACCAATTCTAGAATCAAAAGTTATATATCTTAGCTTCAAGTAAATCATTTTTATAAGCAAAATCAATTATACTCGAAATCAACGAAACATTTCATAATCAATTTTACACTTCTAGATACACTAATCGTGGTATTGGTTGTGCGGTGGAGAGAATTGATTTTGATTAAAAGTGATTTGTGTTTGAATATATTCATGTAAAAGTGAGTTGAAATGTAAATTGGTGTGTTAAAATCAATTCATGAATCAAAAGTTACAAATCATAGCTCAAAGTAGAATCAATTCTAGAGGCAGAATCAATTCCACTAGACAGCAATGAAACATGTATAATCAATTATGCAGCTCCAGATTCAATTCTAATCATTCTAGAAGTGGAACCAAATTGGCGGTGAGTTTGGCATAATTACGGTGTTCCACCATGATTTTGACAAAAAATACACTTTAGAATTTCAACAAAATCACAATATCAATATGCAGCAAGTATCATCATTTTGCAATGTCATCAGATGCATCAGCTAGATACTCTAAAATATACCCCATGAAGGTTAACTTTGAATCAGTTTAACTAGCAAGTAGTAAAATTAAATCAAATTGCTGCACTCAACGTGTTGAGAGTCTCACATTGCATTAAAAAAGTGATATGACCAGAAAAATCTATTTATATAAATGGGAGGCCCTTGCCTTACAAATCAATTTAGAAACCAAATTTAATATAGTAATTAGATAAACAGAACACCAAATGTCTCTACTTTTGGCTCATTCAGAGCTTTGCAATCAGCTCATTCTGAATGGGCTTAGCAGGCATTCCATTCTCCTTATCATCCAAATCACCAGCACTTGGGGGAACATCTACAGCTGGTGAGCAATTGAAAAACCCATGTGGCTGCATTATGAATAGCAGGACCAAATTAATACCAACATTATGAACATAAAATCAATATCAGTTTGTTACTAAACAGCAATTGCTTCCACATGTGATTCTAAAACATTCTCCAACAGACATATGCCTAATTTATTAACATATCGTTATTTATTTATCAAATTAGAATAAGTCCAACTTTGGCAAATAATCTCCTGTTTTCAAAGTATTTCAATTTGAATCTCATTTGAAATTTGCACAGAAAGAATGGAAATGAAATAAGTTAATGTTGGGTTGAACTTGAATACCATAAGCATAAAACCTATGCGTTCCACCGGCATAACAGGCCAGTCTTCCAATCGTGGAATGTGTGTCACTCCAAATACATACCTGCAACATTTCACAAGATCAGATAACATCTATACCCCTAACCAAAGAATATAGATATATAACTTGTTTCAGCTGTCAGTGCATGGTTATTAAATTCTTCACAGAAATAGAATAATATAGTGAACTAACCATAGAACTATATCAGCTTCTTCCAGTGATCTATTCTCCTTAACCCAAGTAGCCAACCCATCTCCAACACGCGGGTTTTGATTAGGGAACTCTCCTCCAGGATGCATTTCATTGTGAGCATACGGAGTGACCCAAAGATTGTGCTTCAAGAAAGCTGCTCTTCGCAGAAACTTGGCTTCTGAACCAGCTAGAGGTAAACAATTTGAACCAGGTACTAGCCTGTAACCTGTTAGCTGCCCAGTTCGGTTTACTGTCCGTGTGTTTCTAACCTGAAACACAAAATTCACTTTAGCAACTCTGGACGAAAGCTATTAATGAGCATTTCTATTTTGTATTTTTTATGTACACATGTTGGAAAAACTTACAATCCAATGTCGAGCAGATAAAGGGTTGCAATCGCGCATTGCCTCCAATTCTGATTTAAGCAGTCTTTCCTCGGCATAGAATGCATTGTTGTGAACATTGTTCTTTCCTGGATCTTCAACTTTGACATCCACCTCAACAACCTGAGCAGGGAGAAGTAGGACACCGTAACTACTTTGTCATATTGAAGTACGAGTCCATCAAAATATTTGTTCAGGCTTTGGCATTGAAGACTTTGTCAACTGTAAAATATTGCACACTGACCTGATTAAATGCTTCGCCGGGCTTGCAATCAACAGCCATGTCCATACGAGCAACAAAAAAGTGTTGGTGGACAGGCGCATATAATCCAGGTGCAATAGTTGTGCCATATTTTCGAGTTTCACCTGGTTGCAGTGCTCCTAAGCTGAGAATTCCTGTAAGCTTGACCTCAGCTTCTATTTTTCCATCCTAAAAGAAAGAACAAAGAAAATATTAGAAGACAGCCAATTAGTCTTCTGAAGTTTGAAAATTAAAAATTGTTGGAATTAAGCACATATATGTACAACTTAACTACAGAATCAGATAGATGAATCCAGAATACAACTTGCCTGATAAAAGTGCCAGAAAAATCCATATTCGTAGTTAGCTACGGTGCATATAAAAGACACTGTCAACCTTCTAGACCTTCGAACTTCAGCCAAACCAGTTCTCCAATCTTGATGCTTCCACAAAATACCATGATCCTCTTCATGCAAGCAAACACAATTCTCTATTGTTTCGACGCCTCCAGTAAAGTTTGTGAAGTGAGCATCAAAGTACTTGATATAGCCTAAACAATCACAACCCTGCAATAACGACATCTTACACAATAAATTTAATTTCATCTACACTGAGAAATGAGAATGGAGAAAAATTTAAGAAAGACGACATCTTGCACAATAAATTTAATTTCATCTACGTTGAGAAATGAGAATGGAGAAAAATTTAAGAAAGACTGGATCAAAAGAAAATGCCTTGACCTTTTTGAGAGAATGAGCATTTTTACCAAGGCCATCTTCTCCTGCATCGAATGCATTCTTCCTATAGTGAGGATCATTTGGATCTCCGTACGGGACCACCATCTCAACGAAACTCAATCTGTGTGCAACTGGCCTTCGGCCTCGACTTCCATCAATATATGCTACTGAATAAATAACTAAACCTTCTCTAGGAGTGAAACCGATACGAAAGTTCCACTACAAAAAAAAAAAAAAAAGGCATTTTACTTACTTTTACGTGTTTACAGCATATCTCGTATGAATGAGATTTTGATAAAATACAGATATAAACAATCACCTTCTGCCATTGAATGAAGTGACCATTTACACGAAAACTTGGACCTTCAGGCTGAATAATCTGTAAGGGTTTCACATCACTTCTATCAACTCCTCCCCGTGTTTCACCGGAAGTATAATTTCTAAGTGGATCAGTAGGTGGAAGAGGGATTAGTTTACGGTCTTCAAACTCGAGAACAACCATATTTTGCATGTCAACAAGTACATAGATTCCTTCAACAGGACGAGCATAGCCATTTTCCATAGGGCAGTCGCTTTCACTTCTACAAAATATTAGTGGTTTAGCAAGCCTGCGGTTTGGAGCATCTGCTTCACTGTGATATCCAACACACCAGGCATCCACCATTACAAGATCCATATCCTCAATCCCTCTCCTCTTCATAGCTTCTCGAAATGGAGGGAAGTCCTTCACAACAGCTTCACATTCGGCATACTCCATGGCATCCTGCAAGTGTAGGGAGAATAACACAGACCCATGTTGATATGAAACTAATAGATGTAAGGATTAATGGGTGTAAGAAAATAAAATATTAAGTAATTACCATCGGTGGCTGAACATTTGGCACAACTTGAGAAGAAATTACTTTGCCCCTGTGGGGGCCACCTCGAGTTGCTGCATGAACTTCTCGAAGTTCGACAATCCATACGCTTGTCTCATTTGACTTTTTATTGTAAACAACTAGTCGCGCTTTCCTAGTGGGAAGTTTAGTAGGAATCAAAGGTCCTCCTCCTTTGGTCCTCGGGAGCAACGATGGCTGGAAAGGAGGGAAGAAATATGCATCTGCTAATGCAACAACTTGCTTAACTGGTTCCACCAAGACTACTTCGACAAAGCGCATGCTATCCCTCACCTAAATAAGATATTTGAATAACCTCATCAACATATAAACAAATTGCATACAATGTTGAGACTGTCTGAGAGAGCTTATGAAAACAGCTTATGATATGTCGATAAGCTGTTTTCAGCTTACTTCCAAAAGCTCTCCAGGATAGCTTACGAAAACAGCTTATAGCTTATATGAAAACAGTTTGACTTTATTTTATCTTTTGTTATAGAAATAGCTAATAAGCATTTATGCTATAATCACTTCATTAAGCTATGTATCCAAACAGTAGTCATATATTTAAGCTTAATCTACATTGAAAAAGTCATTAGAGCAATCTACCTCAGGGGTCGCTCCGGCTGCCCGAACAGTTGCTACAGCTACCGATATTTCAGCAGCAGATAGTGGATCTAAAGGATGGCAGGTTTGAGCTCTCATCATGACCGGGAAACCTATGAAAGCAAGTGATTAAAACAGAAAATTTGATAGAACATATTGCAATGAAGAACAACTACCGAGGGGGATCATAAATCATTAAATCCTTCGAAACAAAAAATACTTACAGGAATAAAGGGTCAACAGATACAGAAAAAGAAACAAGTAATCATGCTTGAGATATTAAACTAATCGTCTACTTTCACTTAACACTGACAACTTAAGTTTTAATCTTTTGAATCTTTCTTCAAATTCATGTTAGCAACGCCTCAAAGAAGCCAAAAGAACATAACATGTCTCTATTCCCACATCAAAGTTTGAAGGAAAGACACAACACACACAAAAGTACAGCATAAACTACACATTGCCAAATAAAAGTTAATTACTTATTCAACCAAATTCTCATAAAGTACAAAGAAAAACTAACCAAGTACATGAAAAAAGACCAAAATAGTAAATACTCCAAATAAATACATAAACTCAAACTCAGCAGTAATTCATCATGAAACTTTGTCATTCTTTAATCCAATTATCTATTCTAAAAAGGAAACAAAACTTGTCCAAATAACATGATGTAGAATTTCACATAAAAAAACTACTTTTTAAGAGCAAAGTGAGAAGTAGTGATAAGAGGGTAAAGGTTGAACCTTTGGTAGTAGGAGTGGTTTTTGGAGGGAAAGAATCAGTATTTCGGGTTGGATCCTGAGATGGGTCAGGCGTCGTTTTTTCCTGAGCTGTGGCCATTGTGAAGGGTTAGCAAGCTCACCGTAGATAACTGTACTGTAGTATTCCACTGACATACAGCAAATCCTTCTCTCCTCTCTCCAAGAAGAAGAACAACAACAAAGAAGAACTCAACAAGTGTTTTTTTGTGAAAAATGATTGATTATGTTTACAGATAGACATTTTTATATTTAATCATATCATTGCACGCTTTATAACACCAACACTTCTGATCAAATGCATGTTCAATATCTAACACCATGCAACACATGTTATTATATTGAAGGGTTAAATATATTTTTGATTTCTATAAAATTGGAACATTTTATGTTTAATTCTTATTTAGTTTTAATAGTTCTTTTAGATCTTAAAAAAAGATCTGCTCTCAGTATTAGTCTCTACTCAATTCAAATTTGTTTAATTTATACTTAAACTCTTGAGTTTTTCGACAATTTTTTGAAGAACATTACTAAAAGTTCCTCTGCAAAAAATTGTCACAAAATTTGATTTATACATCCATATTTTGTTACTTTTATCTATAAATTTTGTCGTTTTAAAAAATTCATATTTAATTTGTTTCATGTTAAAAAAAATCTATATTTTAGTAATTGAACTTTTCATAGTGTTCTAAACTTGTCTTAAAAGAATCGTTAACAAATTTAAGAATTTAAAGATAGTTAAACAAACTTTATTTTAGCAGGGACTAAAATTAGAAGTAATTATTTTTTATAGGAACTAAAAACCTATTAAAATTAAGTAAGGACTAAACTTAGAAGTTTCTAATTTTATAGGGACTTTAATCGTATATTAAATTATATAATTTTTTTTAAAATTATCGGTGTTGTCGATGTGTCTACGTGGTTCATAGTTAGTGAGTATTCAAAAGCATTGGATTGAATGAATAGAAGTTGCAACTCGAGATAGCGGTCGCTTTTCCGTGAAGATAGAGAGTGATGGAAAGTGGATTTATAGTTTTGTATTTGTTTTTTCCTTTTCTTTTTGTTTTCAAAGTTTTTGATTTTTCTACTGCATGCATTTTGTGAAATTGTACTGTTTCGCACATTGTTTTTGCTAATCAGAAACCAACACCTAAGTAGACAGACAAAATGCGAGAGAAGTGGAATATTGTGTACTAATGTCATGTGACTCAGCTTCAAGTACTTTTAATTAATTAATTTAGTGTATATCAAGTTTAACTTAACTTTACTGGAATAAAAAAGAAGTTTAAATTTTGGAGATATTAAAATTTATTTTTAACAAGTGAAATTAATTTTGATATGTTTGGTTGCTTTCAATTAGAATTAATTTTGCCCTCAATAATTACGTTTGAAATTTTGATTTTAGAATTTGATTTTACACACAAATTATTCTTCAACTCATTTATGTATCCAAACACAAATGGTTGTACCTTCAATTCACTTTTATTTAGAATTAATCAACTTTTTTTTAAGGAAGAATTAATCAACTTAAAATTAATTAACTTAATATCAATTCTGATCATAGCAAAATCGGCATACTAAGGTATTTTTTTCTTAAAAAAAAACATTCTAAGCTATTTTCAATATGAAGAATTGAAGATATAAATTTTTATTGAAAATTATGCATTTTATTTCTAAAAATTTTTAAATAAAATTCCAAACGTAATTCTTTTCTAAGGCAAGGTTATCCTTATAATGTTAACTAGGTTAGCGCTCACATAATTTAATTGTGGAGAAGTGGAATTCGGGGTTCGAACCCTGACCCTATCTCTACCAACTGAATTAAGCTCACGGTGATAACTTGATTTAATCAATTATAAGCAAATATATCATTCTTTCATCACAATAGATTTTTCTTGGTAGATTTTTCGAAAAATCTCAAAGATATTGGTTAAAACATAAGATTCAATTCAACCCCCTTCTAGAGAAAAAATCACAGTTTTAACTGTGGGCTGTAATATTGGAGAAAATGAATGTGCCGGGAAGATTTAACGGTTGATTTAAGTAATAAATTTGTGTTAAATATATGACTATAACTAAATTTTCTTTTATATATATATAGATATATTCAATGTCAATTTTTAATTCAACAACACATTTCTTACTAAAATTTAAATAGATGGTTTTTTATTTCGGGGGTTTTCAGTATTGGATTTGGGATAATGAAGAAAGGAAAAATCCAATCACATGTTCTAAGTTTTTCTTAAAAAGTATTTACAATGGCTAAGTTGCAAGGATGCCAAAATTGTCACGTCAATTTAAAATTGGAGAAAAATAGGCGTGGATTACAAAATCAAAAGGGGGATAAATGCAGGGCTAAAATCGCTCAAAAGAAATCAGGGAACCCAAATCATATAGTTAAAAAATTGGGGACCAAAAACACAATTAAGTCTAACATTAATATTTGAACACAATAGTGGAGAATGTTGAGTAAAACATACAAATAGTCTAGTCATGCAATGCAAGCTACCTCATCAAATTGCGTCCACTTCACCAACAATTATGTTGAGACCAAATTAAAAATGTTTTAACTCTCAAGAAGAGTTAAAAACTTTTTTCCAAAAACTAAAATCAAAGTCACCCCTATTTGCATGACATTTTGCATATTTAAGCCTAAAATAAACTACCACATAAGACATTCAAGTTAAGTACCAGATAGTCTATTAATTACAAAATAACTTAATAGTAAAATAGAACTAAAATCCAATCAACAGTTATGAAACTCACAACCTTTATCAACTTCAGAACAAACTTCTCTTCACCAAATTTGTTTCTCTTTTCCTGCATCATGGGAGGAAAACAACTATATCATTTTATACTCAAATATACTATACACACTTATGCAAAAATAAACAAAAAAACTAATGAATGTGAAAATTTTACTTTGGTAACGAAACCACTTTCCATACTAATTTAACACAATAACAAGGAGCAAGATCAAAGTAGCATACACATAATAGAATAAACATTCATTAAAAGATAAAGTGATTTAAGTGCCAAAAATTCATCATAGACATTTATGTGTGAACTAAAAAATTCCTAGTTTAAAGGGGTTTGCAGAATTCAAAAAGGAAAGAGAACCATTCTAGCTTGAAACTTGAAACCAAGTCTCAATCCAGCACTGGTTTCAGGAACCCAACAAAGAAGAATAGAAAAGGCAAAAGAGATAAACCCTGCAAACCATGCACAAAGTAGAGAATCAACTGTGATATATAAATAACTAAACAAATTATTGGTTATTTAGTTGTCAGAACAAATTAAACCTTTGTAATGTATTTTTCCCTTTCACTTTATATATGATTCATATGCATATATCCTTCATGGACAGAATGTGAAAACCAAAGAGCATCATGCATCTCACCCTCAAGTAAATTGCAATAGTAGAAATTATGAAGCTAGTGGAAAAGAAGATGAAAAATAAGTAAATAAGCAATAATGCTCAAAAAAGAAAAGTAAACAAGCAACAAGACCTTGTCAATGAGAAACTTGTAGACATAACTTACATGGACTATTCGCCGGCAAGGAGAAAGACTCTCATTCATGGCAGACTCTCGGGATCATCAACTACGGTAGACATTTTCAAATTTAGCATAAATAAATATATTGGAAGAGAAGTTATTGGAGACAACATTAAAGATAAACAACTACATGTAGAAATAGAGTGAGTATGCCAAAGATTATTCCTTATGCAGCTCTTCATTATATGTCATATGAGGAATATCAAAGATAGTTTGTCCTAACTTTTCCAAATGATTAGGAAGACCTTTACCTTAACCTTGTGCCAGGGTCACTCTGGTTTATATTAAACAGTCACACTATATTTCTATTACCTTCCAATTATCGATGGCTATTTTATTTCTTAAATCTTAATTCAACAAGCAATGATCAACAAGATATAAACATGATTACATAGGATAGAAAATGGTGTTTGAACTGATTCAACATCACAACAAGCTTACGGAGAAAAAACAAATTGGGTGTGTTACCATTTCTTAAACTATACAGGGAAAATATAAATGAAAAAAAACTCCACTATGGATAGAGGATGTAAATAGCATCTAAATTCTTCTAGGCTATTTGAGAAAATTGACAAAGCACATTATTAACAATGCATTAGAGTTGATTTCATTGGCCACGATAAACATTATGCAGCATAAAAAATGTTTTTAGATATAATCTTGCCATAGTCTAACAGTTGTTTGAATCATCATGGTACAAACACTTGTTTAAGTTAACAAATAAGCTAAGGAATGAACCAAATTCCATTTCAAAATTACATTTATTTCCACTGCCTAATCAACACATCATGAATTGTCAAAAGCGTCAACCATATTCCTTATTCTTAGTTTTGTTGCGGTTTCCCATTTTCTCTCATAATATGATGATATTTTCTCTTCACCTCTGAATATAAATACTACAAGTTTTGAACCTTTTTTTCGTTCATTCATTTCTATTAGACGCACACTCTCTTCTTCACACAACAAAAATAGATAACTAATTATAACATAGTAACAACAAGAAGCAGGCTACAAAAGATTCATAGCATCAAACTTATTCATTTTCATCTTTATGCATATAGTATAGTGAAGGCTGAACCAAACAACAACATAAACAGCATCATCATCAGTTTAGTTATTTGTTCAAGATTGATAATCAACTCCAGTTAGAAACATGAATCAGTAAAAGACTTGTCAAGTATAACAGAGCAATATAAAAACAGGATAAATGTTTATATTGCCATTTTCTATCATTTCAGGAGTCGAAAAACAAGTAATTGGAACACTTCCCTTTTGCAAATTTTCTTCCTCAAAGGGATCCAAATCTGCACCTCAACTCCACAAAGAAAATCAATTAAAAACAGGATGTGGAAATACCAGTGGATCCAGTGCTTGGAACATCAGCTCTAGATGTGCCTTCCTGATCCTGCTCTACTTCCTGCAGTTGGCAGATCCATTGGACAAAACAAAATTCAAAGGGTTACTCAATACACCAGTCTATTGAATGACATAAAGTGAAGGTTAATTTGTATGATTGGCAGATCCAATGGACATAACTAGATCCAAAAGGTAGAAGAATTACAAACTATATTTGTTCTACTAGGACTTTACTCATTTCTCTCCTGCGACACTTCACAAAAGGAAAAGATTTGGTGAAACCAGGCTTAACTCCCTTTGCAACATCATACTTAACTTTAAGGTGTTTTCATGACAACAAGGGGTCTTTGATTAGAATGTTCACAAGTGACCAGTGGAAGACCAGCAAGTTTGCAAGGTCAATGGATGGAAAATTGGTCGAGGATGTGGTTTTGGACATGAACTTATGCCTTATGGATAGGTATTGTGAATGGTTTGAAGGGTACAGGTCAGCTAATCCAAGTGCTTCGGATGGTTGCTTCATATGATAGAATCAAAGAACCAAAATCAAGCCCATGTTGGTTCAACCACGCATGGGCCGCATAGCTTTTGCTCAGGTTTATCATAGCATTTGATATGATAGAATCTGAAGGCTGACCTGTCTAAAGCTCATGTTAGTTCCTCGACTGTAGATTTCTCCAATGACTTTAAGACCCTGAATTGAAAAGAATATCGTTTAGCATACAATATTTGTTAAATTTCAAGTTACAAATTAGGAAAGAAGGACACCGTAGCATATAGAGATAAGTATTGTCTTAGAGTCCATATTAACATATGATGACAACCAAACTTGTTGTCGTTAGAAAAATAAAAATAGAGAACAAAGTATGAGATAGAACAACACCTTGACATCTGTTCTATAAGATCTTGACAAAAATCTGGAAGTCGTTGAAGGTTCCAGTCGCTCCTAATGAATATTTATAAAACAACATCAGACCATTATCTAAAAAGGAAAATACAAGAGATAACATCAAAGGTGTTGGGCATTGTTACTTAAAAGTCAGATATAACGAGCTAGTCTTGTAAGGTCACTAAGACCAAATGTATAGTGTTTAGACTCACACACACAGAAGGAGACACTTATCTCTATGTGTGTGCCTAAACACTAGCTCTGAGCATCCACAAGAAGCAGTTTGTTACCTGAGCAGCAACATTGGTAGTGGGAATGATAGCACGTCCAGAAGATGGCAATTTGTTGTTACACTGCTACGAAATTAAAATAATAATCCAATCCATGATAATGGAAGTTATGAGAGGCAAAGGAATTGAATTAAAAGGAAAATTGTTCCACCCTAATACCTGGTAAATTATGATGACGTTTTTTAAGAGTATGACGCCAAAGCAACCTAGAAAAAGAAAGAGATATTCAATGAATGAATCTGAATATATAAAGTAAAATGGATGAAGAAAGAAAGAAAGAGTAGCTACCGGCGAAAAACATTTTGAAGAAAGGAACAAATGGTTGGAAGATACCGTCGACAAAATCAGATATGCCGGCATTGAAGAGGCGGTTGATATCGGTTTCGGAGAGGGAAGAGGTTTTAGTTGCAATGTAGTTGGCGAGAAAGCGGAAGAGCGGCTGAGCTATATCGTCGGTGTCTGTGAGAGAGTCGGTGAGAGGGCGGGAGAGCTTAAGGCCGGGCCACCCGAAGTCGGAGCTACGCATCCTGTACTGTACTCACTGTATGCTGTGCTGTTTGTTTAGCTTAGCTGAGCGGATTGGTTCACATTTGATTAACTTCAGTTGCCAAATTAGTAAAAACATGTATTAAATCAACATGTTTATGTTTTGCAAAACGAGAGTTTGATATAAATCTCGGCAAAAAAACCACGTTAGAGTTTGATATAAAACGGGAGTAGTATTTTAAGCTTCTAGAAATCACGGTAAAATTTAGATGTGTTTTTGTGTATTGCAAGCGAGAAACCAAATACACGTTTAGCCGTGTGTGGTGGGGAAAATTGATTTTGTTATAATTGATTATGTAGAATTAATTTTGATCAAAAGGGATTATGATTAAAAGTGGTTTGTGTTTAGATACATCTTTATAAAAGAAAGTTTAACTATAAATATGTGTGTGAAAATCAATTCTAAAATTAGAAGCTACAAATCCACTTTAAGTAGAATCAATTTTGTAGAACTGTTATTCGTTGTGTAACTCACTTGGTGATTTCAGACTCTTCATAGTTCTAATATTGTAGAAGTCATGGGTTTAAAATGATATTTATTTTTGCTCGGGACATTTAGTTTTAGAGAAATGATATTTGTGCAATCTTTTTTGACAATTTTCTCTCTCATACTCACATTATATTCTTACTCTCTCTCTTCCTTTTTCTCTCTTCATTGTTTTTGACCAAAGAGAGGAAAGAGAAATGAGATTGTCATAAAAGTTGTTAGCAAATGGTTGTTCAAATATCATGTTTTTTTTAAGGAAATGTTAACTAGTGCCTCCGATGCATTGGTTAAGGACCTTAAGTAATAATTTTTTTATGAAAGTTTGTGTAAGCAGTGCATTGTAAATTGAAAATTTTGACATTTTTAAAGAATAATTACCTAATTTATCATGCTTAAAAAGTGCCTCGGAGGCCCTCGTTAACAAGATTTTTTTTTTAATTTTTTTTATGTGTGTTGTCTTTGAAGAGTTCTATTTCAATGTTGGACTCCGAGGAATGTATACAAAATCCAATGATTTTCTCCTATTTTGGTTTGGTAATTATTGATTGTTAGAAGATTAGTAATCTTTTCCTTTCTTTACTTTAAATCATGTAAAACGTTCCTGCCCATCAATTAGCTGTTAGATGAAATTCATTTTTTTTTTCCTCAAAAAAAAAAAGTTAACATTATTTATATCAATTTTCGAAAGATTGTATTTCAAAATATATATAATAGTTAGATGGCAAATATGGATCCGTAAGGTGTTACTTTAATGGTATAAGTTTTATAATACATATATACATTGATCATTACACCTTAGTGACATAACATTATCCTTGCAACAATTTTATGGTAATTTGTAGCAGCTCATAATGTAATTTGGGATAGCTCGTGCAACTAATTTAATCAGTGCTGCCTTGCCTTGTCCACCTATGATAGGATTTTTTTTCCACCATTTCACTTTCCAGACTCTTTCTTTGAGAAATGAAAAGAAATCTTTTTTAGATCTTCTAAAAACCAGCAATGGACTCATATGTCTACAAAGAGATGTCACGGCCATTATGTTTATCTGTTGACAGGTCATATATTCATAATAATTAGGTACACTTCGACTATATGACCCTTCAAATTTGTCCGGACTAACCACCTGACCCGAGGAGGCCTGATAGGATTCCAGCACTTTCATAATTGCGGCTGCCTCATTAGGATTTGCTCTAGCAAACAGGAGGTTATCATCTGCAAAGAGGAGACGATCTTTGGTGCTTTTCTTTCCATTTGAATACCATGCATTTTATTGCGATTGACTTGATTTTTCAAAGACCCATAGCTAACATTAGCACATTTATTTGATATAACATTGTTAATTATCCTTTATAAAATGTGTTAAAATTTCATATTCATCAAGTTAAATAGTTAAACAGCTTGATCAATACAAATGTGAAAATGGAAACCAAATCAACTTGGTACCAATTTTTGACTTTGCATGTCAGTGTTGCATCACAACTACACGAATTATAGTGTGTTCTTTTGCAGATTGAAACTTAAATCTAAAATTGCTTTAGAACTATTGCAGCAGCCCTATACAAAATGTCTGGCTTGTTTGAACTATTGATATACATGCTCCTAACAAAACAAAAAAAGTAATTACATTCTGCAACCAGTCTCCTATTTCCCCCTCAACTGAATTAATTAGTATCTCACAATTTGACAAATAATCTTCTAATTCTTGTTCATTTAAGCTATTTGGCGATTCTAAAGTAAACTTTCATACCCACAAGTTGTTAAGGCATTCTTAAAATTCTTCATCTGCAACATTTCATAAAAATAAGGTCAGAAATTGGCATGAGGGATACACACTACATTTTGATGAAAATCGCAAAGAATGACAAAAAATTGCATACCAGATCGAGAAAAAAAAATATGAAGGAAATAAATTCCTAAATTCACACTATATAGGACAGAGTACTTTTGTGTAGAGATTGTTGTGGTATGTGAATCGGATGAAAGAGTTATGTTTTTTATCAACATATATAAATGAGAATGACTCGTAACTTAATGTTAAGTTTTGGGTGAAGATATGGTGTTCAATCTCAATTGTGTTGTTGATTTTAACTCAATACAATGATTCAACCTAATGAGGAAAACCTTTGGATTTTTTAACACTTCATGTTGAAATAAAATTAAAATTGGGGTAATAGTCACTATGGTCCCTAAAATTGTAATGAGTAGTCAAAATAGTCATTCAATGTATCAAAACTTCAAAGTAGTCCCTGATTGTGTATTTTGTTAGTCAAAATAGTCTTTAATATTAAAATATTTCATTAATATTGTCAGATTAGTCCTCTAATATACTTACTTATTGTCATATTAGTCCTTATAAGTACATGCTTATTGTCATTTTAGTCCCTATATGAAAAGAGTTATTGTGAATATTGAGAGGTTATTTTAGTTTCAAAGACTATTTTGACTAACAAAATGCACAATCAATGACTATTTTAAAATTTTGATACAATGAAGGACTAAAATAACTAATCATTACATATTCAGGGATTAAAGTGACTATTACCCCAATTTAATCAGAGGAAAACATCCAACCTCTTCCATTTTCTTCCAATATTTTAAACCGCAAAATGAAAGTTTATTAAAAACTCCTTACTCTGTTCCGAGTGCTTCATTTCACATAATCCCAAAGTTTATTACCTATGGCTATGGAAATTTGTTACAACAAAACGATTTTTATTAAGGTTTTACTTTTATTAATGAATTTGGGATAATGGGGGTACCACATCACTGAAAATTGTCACCTAAACGTAAAATTGGAGAAAAATATATGTGGATTACAAAATTAGAAAGGGAGTAAATGTGAGGCTAAAATTCCTCAATAAAAATAGCTGACTAAAATTGCACAATTGAAAATCTTAGAAGATCAAAAATGCAATTTAAGTCTAACCTTAATATTTGAACAATATTGGAGAATGTTGAGTAAAGATTAAAAAAAAGTCTAGCCATGCAAGTCACCCCATCAAACTATGTCCACTTCAGCAAAAATTCTATTGAGAGACCAAACTAATGTTTTATTGGGAAACAAGGAACACTAAAGAGTAGCTAAGTAAAACTAAAGCTAAGTAGCTTGGGCAACAAGTAAAGACTTATCCTTAGCACAATTCTCTTCTTTCTCTTGATTATGTAATATGTCCATTTGTAAGACATTTTGCATATTAAACCTAAAATAAACTACCACATAAGACATTCAAGTTAAGTACCACATTGTAGTAGTTACAAAATAACTCAACAGTAAAATAGAACTCAAATCCAATCAACAGTTATGAAAGACACAACCTTGATGAATCTTTCCTCTATCAGCTTTAGAACAAACTTCTCTTCACCTAATTTATTTTTCTTTGCCTGCATCATGGGAGGGAAACAATTATATCATTTTACACTCAAATATATTATATCCACCTCTCATACAAAAAAACTAATGCATGTGAAAATTTTACTCTGGTAAGGAATCACTTTCCATACTAATTAACACAGTAATAAGGAGCAAGATCAAAGTAACATACACAGAATAGGACAAACATTCATTAAAATATAAAATGATTAAGTACCAAAAATTCATCATTGACATTTATGTGTGAACTAAAATAAATTCCTACTTTAAAGGGGTTTGCAAAATTCAAAAAGGAAAGAGAACCATTCTAGCTTGAAACCAGAAAGGTCTCAATCCAGCACTAGTTTCAGGAACCCAACAAAGAAGAATAGAAAATATGGAGCAATGGTTTCTACTAAGTTAAAGAATATAATTACAAACTCATATAAATATATAATAACAAAGGCAAAAGAGATAAACCCTGCACACCATGCACAAAGTAGAGAATCGCCTATGATATAAATAACTAAACAAATTATTGGTTATTTAGCTGTCAGCACAAATGAAACCTTTGTAATGCATTTTTCCCCTTTTCAATTTATATATGATTCATATGCGTATATGCTTCATGGACAGAATGTGAAGACCAAAGAGCATCATGTATCTCACCCTCAAGTAAAGGGCAATAGTACAAATCATGAAGCTAGTGGGAAAGAAAATGAAAAATAAGTAAGAGCAACAATGCCTAAAAAAAAAAGTAAACATGCAACAAGAGCTTGTCAATTAAAAACTTGTCGACATAACTTACATGGAGTATATGCTGGCAAGGAGAAAGACTCCCCTTCATGGCAGACTGTCCGGATCATTAACTACAGCAGACATTTTCAATTTTAGCATAAATAAAATATAATGGCAGAGTTTGGTACCAAAAAAAATATATAATGGCAGAGAAGTTATTGGAGCCAACATTATACATAAACAACTACATGTAAAAAATAGAGCAAGAATGCCAAAGATTATTCCTTACGCAGCTCTTCATTATATGTCATATGTCAGTGTACTCAGGATTGAGTGCTAGTTCGTAGGATTGTAAGATCCCACAGCACCTCAATCGTGCTTTGACTTTACTTGGTTTTGTTTTTGCTCTGTTTTCCTCTGTTTTTCCTCTATTTTCTCTGCTTTTTTGCTTATTTCCTCTGTTTTTCCTCTATTTTCTCTGTTTTTTTTCTTCTTGGTTCCTATGTTTTTCCACTATTTGTTGTTTTTTTCTATCAACTCTATCAACAACCTACCATTCCTACTTCCAAATAGTGTTACGACCCACGTGTTTACGATCCTTTACCAGCCTACCAATCCAACTTAAAAACTCGAACCGGACTACATTGCTCAAATATAATAAACAAATTAGGCGTGTTACCATTTCTAAAATTATATAGGGAAAATATAAATGAAAAAAACTCCACTCCAGCTATAGGATGCAAATGTCATAAATTCTTCTAGGCTAATTCAGAAAATTGACAGAGCACAATACTAACAATGGATACGAACTAACTCCAGAGGACACAATAAACATTATGCAGCATACAAAATGTTTAGATATAATTTTACCATAGTGTAACACTTGTTTGAATCATCATGGTATCAACACTTGATTAAGTTAACAAATAAGCTAAGGAATGAACCATATTCCGCTTCAAAATGTCATTCAATTCCACTGTCTGATCAACACCTCATGAATTGTCAAAGGTGTCAACCATATTCCTTATTCTTAGTCTTGTTGCTGTTTCCCATTTTCTCTCAACTTATGATGATATTTTCTCTTCACCTACCAATATAAATACTCACAAGTTTTGAACCTTTTTTTTATTCATTCATTTATATTATATATTCGCTCTCTTCTTCACGCAACACAACAGAGATAACTCATTAATACATAGTAACAACAAGAAGCAGGAAACAAAAGATTCATAGCATCAAACTAATTTATTTTTATCTTTCTGCATATTGTATAGTATTAGTGAAGGCTGAACCAAACAACAACAACATAGACAACAGCATCAACAGTGTCATCATTAGTTTAGTTACTTATTCAAGATCGATAATCAACTCCAGTTAGAAAAATGGCACAGTAAAAGATTCATACAACAAGTACAACAGAGCATTATAATCACACATACAGTGTACCTTTAAGTTATGAACAGCAAAAGGGTACATGTTTATATTGCCATTTTCTAGAATTTCTGGAGTCGAATAACAAGTAATTGAAACACTTCCCTTTTGCAAGTTTTCTTAAAGGGATCCAAACTTTCTTCCTTAAAGGGATCCAAATCTGCACCTCAACGCCACAAAGAAAAGTAATTAAAAAAAACAGGATGTGCAAATACCAGCAGATCCAGTGCTTGAAACGTCAGATGTGCCTTCCTCGTTCTGCTCTGCTTCCTGCAGTTGGCATATTCATTGGACAAAACAAAATTCAAAGGGTTACTCAGTACACTGTACACCAGTCTGTTGAATGACATAAAATGAAGGTTAATTTGTATAATTGGCACATCCAATGGACAATACTAGATAAAAATTACAGACTATATTTGTTTTACTTGGACTTTTCTCAATTCTCTCCTCCTGTGACACTTCAATAAAGGAAAAGATTTGGTGAAACCGGGCTTAATTCCCTTTGCAACATCATACTTAATTTTAAGGTGTTTTCATGAGAACAAGGGGTCTTTGATTACAATGTTCACAAGAGACCAATGGAAGACCAGCATGTTTACAAGGTCAGGGGATGGAAAATTGGTTGAGGATGTGGTTTTGGACAAGGATTTATGGAAGGGTATTTTGTAATTTGTTTGAAGGGTGCAAGTCAGCTAATCGAAGTGCTTCGGATGGTGATTCATATGAGAAACCAGTCATGGAGTTTATTTATGAATTTATGAGGCCATGGATGGAGCTAAGCAGAATATACAAAAAGAGTTCGATGGGGTCAAAAAGAGGTACCTAACTATCCATGTTTAGAGTATCAATCAAATTTTAACTACGGTTTTAAAATCACACACTAATTCAATTTATTGGATACTTTAGCTAGTTGCCTATATGGAACATCACATGGACTTCGCATGCTGCGGGCTATTTCTTTAACCCTGAATTGCATTATGCTCCTAATTTAAAGTTACAAAAAGGGTCTAATGGGTAGTATAGAGAGGATGGTGAGTGATCCAGAATAATAAACTTCTATTGATCTTGAACTTGAACATTTAAGGTTGTTACAGATAAAACCAGTACATTACAATTTACAGGGCATCGGTCGCATAGCCTCCCAACCACGCTTTGGTTCTATAAGCCTGCTATTCAAAACACTTGCTCAAAGAACGAAAATCAAGCCCGTGTTGGTTAAACCACACATTGGCGCATAGCTTTTACCCAGGTTTATAGCATTTGATATGATTGAACCCAGAGCTTACATGGCACAACCTAACACATAGTGTTAAGGCGTACACACACATAAAGAGACACTTATCCGCAAAATGTTAAATCAATATTTATTTATTATGGAAAAAAGTAACAAGAAGCAGTTTGTTACCTCAAAAGCAACATTGGTAAAGAAGATGACAGCATGTCGGGTATGTCCAGCATGCCGAGAAGATGGCAATCTTCTGTTCCACCCCTAGGAGCAAAAAAACAACACCGTTAGTTCAGAAAAGAAAGAAGAAGAAGAAGAAGAAGAAGAAATGTAAACACCAAAATTGTAAGATGAGAAATGAATGAAAAGGAATAACGTGAAACCCTAATACCCGGTAAATGAAGAAGCAACTTAGGAGTGTGAGGCCAAAACAACCTTGAAAAAAAAAATGAGATGAGATGAGCTTAAAAAACATAAAATGAATGAAGAAAGAGTGAGTGAGTTACCGGCGAAAAACATGGTCAAGTAAGGAGCAATCTGTTCGGTGACACCGGCGAAAAACTCAGAAACGCCGGCGTTGAGGATGCGGTTGATCTCGGGTTCAGGGAGTTGAGAGATGAGGTTATTTATCTCGGCGGTGGTGAGGCGAGATATCTCAACTTCGGTGAGGGAAGAGGTTTTTGTTGCAATGTAGTTGGCGAGGAAGCGGTAGAGTGGGTGAGTTATTTTGTCGGTGTCGGAGAGATAGTCGGTGAGAGGGCGGGAGAGTTGAATATTGGGCCAGCAGCCGTCGGAGTCGGAGGGACGCATTTCGTACTGTATGCTTTGTTTGGCTGTGGGTGAGTGGTGGCTTTTTCAAATGTAGATATCCAACATTTGACTATTTGACCCTAATATTTTGGACTATGTAAGGGTGTGTTTGGATTAAAGTTTTTTTTTTTTTTTAACATTAACCTTCGGATTAAGGGTTTAGGGAGGGAAAGGAGATAAGAGTTTACTTTTTATTTTTAACTTATGAATTATATAACATGTTTTTTTAAAATAAATTAAGTGTGATTGAAGTATTATATGAAAAGTAAATCTCCCCTCCTAAATCCTTTATCTAAATAGGGTGTGTTTGGTTCGGAAGAGAAGTTGGAAAGAGAGAAATAAGTAAGAGAGAGTTTGAGAAGAGAGAAATGAATGAGAAATAGAGAAGATTTGATGTATTATTTGGTATAAGAGAAAGAAGAGATGAATAGAAGAGAAATAGTTGACAAATTATAAAAAATGATGGTGAAATAACTTCTTTCATTCAAAAGCAAAAATAACACATTCGATCAAGAGTTGGGACATTCCCACACCTACAATATAAGATCAACAAAGATAATCATGTACCCCCTCCAATCACTATTATAAACAAAAATCAATTTCTTAGATTCATTCAATAACTGATATATTTGATATATATTATTGATCAAATACATTATTTATTGAATAAATTTAAAAAGTTAATTTTTGTTCGTGTGATCGGAGGGAGTACAGGATGTTATGATTGTTATTTATGAGTAGCCCTTTATTTGTTCTTGACATTGGTTTTCGGTGTATTGTCTTGAAGTGAACTCTCAATGTCATCCATGAAATGCTTGCAAAATCTAGTGTCTTCTATTTTGGTTTGCTTATTGTTTGTTGATCGTCAGAAGATTAATGACCATTTTCCTTCCTTTAATTTAAACTGTGTTATTATTATTATGTTTCAATTAGCTACATTTGATTTGGATTAATAAACGTCCTTTAATTGCCCCTTTTAATTTAACTAATTCTTGAAATATCGTGCTTTAAACGAATACATAATAGTCAGAGGACGATAAATAAATCCATGAGGTGTTAGTGGTAAGAGTTTTACTTCTGAACTTTTAGCTGCAGAGTTAATAACTCGTCAAAATATTTGTAAAATAGTTACTAGTGTCACTTTAATTAATATTCACAATGGTTAAGTGGTAAGAATGCCACAGCTAAGAAAAATGTCATATTAATGTAAAAATTGAGAAAAGTATATGTGGATTACAAAATCAAAAAAGAGGTAAATGTGAGAGACAAAATCACCCAAATCACACAATTGAAAATTTTGGAGACCGAAAACACAATTAACTATAACCTTAATATTTGATTTGAACAATAGTGGAGAATGTGTAGTAAACATAAAAATAGTCTAATCATGAAAGTCAACTCATCAAATTACGTTCACTTCAACATAATCTCAGTTTTAAGCTTGTGGTTAAACTAGGTTTTTTAATACTCCCTTTGATCCTATTTATAAAAGATATTTGGATCAACAAAAGTTAATATATTTAGTCCAAATTCTTCACAAAAGTTAATATATTTGGAAGAAGTTGCGTACGTTGCATAAGAGTACGTACCAAAAACAAACTAAGAAAAGAAAAAAGAAAAAGAAAGTTATGAGTAATTAACATAAAATAGATGAAGAAAGAAAGAGTGGGTGAGAATGAGATACATTTGTAAGCTTTTTGGAGAAAGGAAGAAATTGTTGTAGGAAGATAGCATTGAAAAGTTCAGTTATGGCAGCATCACAAAGGCAGTTGATTTCGGGTTCAAGGTGACGACTTATTCTGGTGGTGGAGAGGCGAGCTATCTCGACTTCGGTGAGGGTAGTGGTTTTAGAAGCGATAGAGAGTCTGAGAAATGTTGTTGGTGTCAGTGAGAGATTCGGTGAAAGGCCAGGAGAGTTGCATGTCGGGTCGGTCAGAGCTAGGGTTGGAGGAGCTACACATCTTGGGTGAGAAATTTGTTTAATTTTTTTAGTAATTTTGCTGACTCGAAATAAATAGGAAAACTCCCCAATCACTTATGTGCAAAATACACCCAGAAATTGACAAAAAAAATTGACATTGGTCCCTAATTTAAATATTTTCAATATATGCAATAACTTATAAAAATAATCATAGTACTAATGTTTAAACAAGTTTTTACACCTAATTCTTCATCATAATGATGTTTCATTCATAATACAAAGAAACATACACATTGATGAACAAAGAAACACGCATACCAAAACGCACACATTAAATTGAGAATGGACTATGATCAAAATAGTGGAAAAGCACTTATTTGCAGTGACTGTGGCGAGTAAATATTAGAGGGAGTAGAGACAAAAAGAGAAGTGGGCCACTTCTACAACAATAAAAAAATATGCATACAATACAGTTATTGAACATGAGATTAATTGAAATAGACTGGGAGTGTAAAACAAGTTTACACCGGCAACCAATGAAAATCATCCAATTAAACACCTCATCTTAAGTGTTAAAAAAAATCAAATAAAATCTTTATAAGAAATGCATTCAACCCACATTTCTTATTTTGGCATTCGATTTCCTGGTTTACAATCTGCATCACACATAGTGCATCCTTTCTCGCCAGATCTAACCTTCTCCCACCTTTGGTATCAGTCATTTTTGTTTCTGTTATACTGAGTAAACAAAATCGATATGTCGTTATAGGTTTTCTTCGTTTTCTTCGTCTCTTTCTCGTCCCAATTATCAATATTCTTCCTCTTCTCACTCTCTCTAAACCCATGTAACTTCTTTTTTCAATTTCTTTCTTTCTTCATGATTACATGCTTTCCTCTGGAAAAGTTCTCAATTTTTTGTTAATAGGTCAAGTTTTTGATTGAAAAAGTTATTTTTTTTAGTTTGTGTCGTTGTGATGCTCTTTAGGTAGTAAAAATTACTGACTGGAACAAAAGGATTTGTGTGTCGTTGTGAATGCCAATGTGTATAGTTGTATGGTGAAAGTTAAAAAAAATAAAAATGCTAATGTTCATGGTTTTTTGAGGGGGTTGCTAATGTTCATGCTGTGATAGGGTCTCTGTTCAATGCTCAATGCCACACCATTTAGATTTTCAGCCTCTTTTATTCTGCAAAAGCCTCTAAAATGAACCAAGAGAAACTGCTCTTATGTAATGTAATGTTGATTTGAACTATGAAATTCTACAATTTAGATTTAAAGGATTCATCATTTATAGGTTTAAGGGATTCATCATTTATAGGTTTAAGGATTTATTTTACTTTAGTTGTAATAGTGGTTGTAAAGTTGAACACATGTAAAATATTCAAATTGAAGAGTATCAATGAAATGAAGTTACTTTGTTATCAAATTCCTTGATTTCACATTTCTTTCTTTCTTTTGATCAAGAATAGAGTACCAACAGAGTGTTAATAAAGTAATCAAAATACCAATGAAACTGGCACATAATTACAAATATCAGTAAAACCATTCTCTAATCATGTTGCATCTATTGTCTGTTCATGCCATGGCCTTTTAATTCTATAAAATGAATTGATTTTAATCTAGTTTTAATTAGTATGGTTCTTTTTTTTTTCAAGCAACATGTCTTGAAACTTTTTTTCAAAGACGATGAAGAAAATTTACAAGCCTTATGGATATGGTCTTTATAAATCCAAGATCAGTACACTAAATATATATGATAAAAATAAACAACACTCCCATATAAAAAGGAATTAGATGAACCAAAACATGGTCCTCATGACACTAAAAGCAACACCTGCTAAACAAGAACAATTGTGCAGAAAATTCATATAAATGTAGAGACCAGACTTTGAGTGGGTGGTGTGGGAGGCAATAGAGATGCTCAAGATTTTCTTTTTTCTTCAACTTATCATAATCTCCTTCAGCCTCTGTGAAAACTAGGTTTGGAAGGGTGAAACAAGATGCAGTATCATGCAATGCAGATTGAAAACTGCTAAATCAAATGCCAAAATCAGAATTGTTGAATGAAATAAATGTGAGATATGCATTTATTATAAAGATTTTATTTGATTTTTTTTAACACTTAAGATGAAGTGTTTAATTAGATGATTTTCACCAGTTGATAGTATAAACTTGTTTTACAATGTCAGTCTATTCCAATTAATCTCATTAAACATATGAGTGATTGAACATATACTTATCATCACAACACACAAAGGTGACAAATAAAATTCATATATTCTCCAATGTGGATGATTATATATTATGGGCGGAACATCATTATGATGAAGAGTTATGTTTAAAATCTTATTTAAGGAATATTACTATGTTTGTAATTTCTATGAGTTGTTATTGTATATATTGAAGTTTTTTGAATAGAGATCAATGTGAATTTTTATTGTCAATTTCATTGTGCATTTTGCACATAAGTGACAAATTTTAGGCGGGATTTTGCATAAATTTCACTGTCAAGAAAACTAACATGTTAGCACACAATTTACCTCATACATTTATTTTCATTCAATGATACACAATCATTTTAGACCAACAATGCATACATACTTAGTGTGAATCAACTAATTTGTTCAAAAGAAAGAAAGCACACAACAATCCTATTATACACTTCAAATAATATGCATACATAAATATCATTTTAGACCAACAACACATGCATAATCATTTTAATGAAGTAAGGTTATATGGTGGGAAAAAACCGAAAAAGTATCCGTTGCAAAATCTGATTCAATAACAAAAATGAAGAAGAAAATGGCGAATTCAAAATATGGGCAAATACCCCCTAGAATTAAA
>Ga0228710_1000448_pt1 | contig 51309 bp, 18 predicted proteins | sample MedpolnodulmetaG_FD_177995 | JGI IMG/M metagenome (GOLD analysis project Ga0228710, IMG submission 177995) | Root nodule microbial communities from Medicago polymorpha collected in Santa Monica, California, United States - pink nodules | ecosystem: Host-associated > Plants > Roots > Nodule... | reverse complement strand
AAACGTACATGCATACTCAACTGCACTTATATGTGATCTAAGTGTATGCATAGTTGAGGCATTGGATCTTGTTTACTTGGTTTTGATTTATTTGTTTCAATTATTTTAAAGTTGTAAAATGAGAGACGAACTTTGTCGAAAATAATCTTTAAGACCAAATACTTGGCAAATCTTTTGTGGATAGTTTGATATGATTATATGAAGATATGTGAATGATTGTTAGGTGTTGGATATGATGTTTATCATAGTGCGGCGACTTGAATCTTGAGAAATAATATAATGTTGTTGAATTATATGATAAAGTCAATGTTGGTGAATACATATTTGTTGATTGATTGTGATATTGTTGGTGAATACATATATGTTGATTGATTGTGATATTGTTGGTGAATACATATATGTTGAATGATTGTGAAATGTTTGGTGAATACATATATGTTGATTGATTGTGATATTGTTGGTGAATGCATATATGTTAAGTGTGGTGATGACTCTTAATTGAATTATGACTTGATTGATTGTGTGGACGTAAATGCTTGATAATGCAATTGTTGTTGAAGTTGATCAATGTAAATGGAGGTGTACTTTTACATTATTGTTGGTGGATATATGTGTTGGAGATTTTGCATTATTTGGTCTGTGCTTGTATGTCCATGCATCATAGTCATATTGAGTCATATGAGAAATGTAAAAGGAGGTGTACGTTTACACAGGTAAATTGTAAGAGGAGGTGTACTCTTACATAAGATGTTCTGTTGGCATCTTGAGGTGACGACCTTGTTGTTGGTGACGGTACCGCATGCATCTAGAAGAGTCTAGAATATTGCATGCATTGGAGTAATTGATGAGTCGTGTCATAATTGAATCTGTGACTTGATGAATTTGTACATTGGTGGAATTTGGTGAATGTTGTGATTATGTGGATTGGTGTATACGTACAATGGTGGATTTGTTGACGGTTGTGAATAATTGAATTATGCTCTAATTGCATGTTTTACTTGCTTGTGCTTATACACTTGGTGAATCTAATTGATGATAATTATTTTGATAATAGTAATGAGGTGAGAATTGTATATGTATATACATATGATGTGGTAATTTCTTTGATAATGATGATTGCTTGCTTATAACTTGAAATGATGAACTGTACTTGTTGAGTTAAGTATGCTAAATGAAGAATAAGGTGAGTAATCCTTTCATTGATTGATGTTGATAAACGATAAGCCTATGTCGATGACTTGTCTAGAGATTGGATATGCTTGCTATACTATGTTAGTAATGTGATAACTTGAGTTGTATGGAATGGGGGACAATATTCATGTGATGTTAATATTCTAAGAGGGATGGGTATATTTATGTGTTATGCATGAAATCCTTGAATGCTTATGTTTGTTTATGTTGATTATGATTGATGTGAAGCTAACCTCCAGTGGTCTTTCGTGCACCGCCTACCTATTTGTATGAATGGGTAGACGGTGTGCAGGAGTAATTGTTGGTTGCTTGGATAGCGGGAGCTATCTCCGTTATCGTTTCCTTTGGAGTCTTAGAGTAGGCTCTGATCTAGGATGTTTGTCTTTATGATTATTCTTGATTGTTTATACTGGATTTATGTTGTTGAGATTTTGCCCATATGTCGGTTCTTGGAGATTTTTACGATGATGTATATTGATCTTATGACATGTATATTTTGGAGATGTATGACTTATATCCGCTACGACTGTTGAAGAATCTTATATATGCATGTTGTTTGAATTTTGATGTGAAGACGTAGCGTCTATTTCTTGAATAAATGCTTTATTCGCGTGTTTTATCGCTTTAATAGAAATAAGGCGTTACAAACAGCCCCTAAGACAAGAGAATTTCAAAAGAAAGAAGAAGAAAAAAGCATAAGACCATGACAATTGTTATTTATCCACCAATAAAAGACAGACATAGTTATCAATTCTAAATTGACACCGATCAAAATATTCAAATTTTTTTTTTGAAACATCAAATATTATTCTTCGTCTAGAGGGTGAAAGAAACACCAACAACTCGCGGAAAGGAATAAAAAATACATAAAAAGTCCAACCAAGACTACACGCCAAAATTATTCACTTGTTTTCCACTATTATGTAATAGATATAACATAAATAGTGAAAAAAGAAATGAATAATTTTGATTAACTCATATGGGTAACTTTATTCATTTTTTGTTGATGAGTAGTGTATTTTGTCACTTAAGACTCTCTATACAGCAATAGTGGAGCCAATTTGATCCACCATTCCAACATTCATCCAATATATTCCTAGATTATTTCATCCAATTTATCCACCAAAGAAAAAAATTATTAATAGATTAACCATTATTGTCAAGGCCGGTTACCATCGGTCAGCAGTGATAAACCACTGCCATTTAAATAAACATTTAATTATTCATTAATATTAAACAATTTAAATAAATTATAATAAAAATTATTAATAAATATGTAACAAAAAAACATTGTAAATAAAAATTGATTTGGGACAAATATAAATTATTTTTGCAATTGGGCTCAATGAAAAAAGATATTTTTAGCCTAAACAATAAAAACTATTTTGGATTAAATTTTCTATGCACCAATTCATTCACAAAATTATAATTTTTAAAAAAAACATATTTGTTTAAAAAAAAATAATAATACATCCTTTAATAATCTAATGATTGATGGATTAGATGGTTTTTTTAAAAGAAACATATTACTTTTAATAATCTAATAATATATCTTTTAATACATCCTTTATAGCACATAAACATATTACTTTCAACATGCATCAAAATAAATTATTATCATGATAATGGAAACAGATTAAACAACACAAATTAAACATAAATTAAAAATAGTAGTACCAATATTAAAATGTTATAACACATAAACTAGAAATAAAAATTATCAAAATGTTACTGGAATTAAAATTTTTAAGTGAGAACCATTATTTTTACTAACTTATTATTCGGTGGTGGTAATTAATTTTGAACCGGTAATTATTCGGTAACTTTTAACTGTAAGTGAATAGAAACTTTGAGAGTTAGTTTATAAGAGTTTTGAGCCCATTAGACTTTTAAGGGTTAAGCCCATTAGTGTGGACACTATTTAAGCTCTAGTCTTTGTAGAAAAATATGGTTCACATTCATTTTATAAGAATTTGAGAGAGATAGAGAGAGAAAGAGCTAGAGAAGGGTTTTGAAGAGAGAATAACAAGGAAAGCAAGAAGAGGGTAGAAAACTCAAGGGATTGGAGCTAAAGTGAAGCACTAGCATAGAGTTGTGAAGAATTAAGGTAAGGGGGTTGGATTTCATTCATAATCGCTTAGTTTAATTTCTTCTCTAATTCTATGCATAAGTGCTTATTTGAGATAAATGATTATTGTGAGCTTAATTGTTGAAATTTGTGCTCTTGTTTTAGTGATATGTTTGAGTATGTGAATTTGTTGATAATTGAATTGTTGATGATGAAATTGCATGTTCATGATATGTATAAATGGGTATATTGTGAATTGTGCTCAAATGGATGAATTGTGTTAGGTTGTTGTTGATTTGTGACTGAATATATGTTTAATTGATGCTGTTGTTGTCATGAGATGTTGTTGTTGATGATTCATACCTTGGGTGTTCATAATTTCGGATTTGTAGTATGAATTGAGTTGTTGTTGAGGGTTTTTGTAAAAATGGGTTGATTTGATAAATTGTGTTGAAATGGTATTTGATTTCATGTTTGATGTGTTTTTGAAAGCCCTTTTGAGTATATGGACCTGTAAACAACCTTTGGAAACGAATTTGGGTGTTGGCGATCAAAATTTGGGTTTTGGGGTGAAAAATGGTTCAAACCCGTGACGAAATTGTGCAGTGCTGATGAGTGTACGCTTAAGCGTGCTCCAAGTGTAAAACCACTGTTAGCTTCTGGAGTCTGTACGCTTAAGCGTACAGGTGGACGCTTAAGCGTACGAGCCCAGTTGCAACACCTTTTGTTTTGTGTTTCGGTCGTTCGGGAGCCGATCCGAGCTTTGCGAAATGCTTCTTTCAACTTGTTTAATCACTGTTTATACTCTTAAACCTACTGGAATATCTTATGGATTGGATTGGACTTGATTTTGTGATTTGAACTTAACTTTTGAAAAATGTCCAAGAACACCGATTTTTCCGAAACTCGTTTTTCCCTAGGAAAGGGGGTAGGGTTAAGGTTGTATATTGAATATATGATTTCTAAAAATAGCTGTGATTGGTTTCATTGAGTTTCAACTTGTTTTGCTTTGAAAATGGAATTCCTTTGGAAAAGTGATAAAGAGAGACGAACTTTGTGATTTTAATAATTTTGTCATAGTTGGCCGGTGAAACGCACATGTGTACACCACTACACTTATATGTGATCTAAGTGTATACATAGTCGAGGCCCTAGAGTTTATTTACTTGGTTTTGGTTCATTTGTCTCAACTATTTTAAAGTTGTAAAGTGGGAGACGAACTTTGTCGAAAATGATCTTTAAGACCAAATACTTGGCAAATCTTTTGTGGATAGTTTGATATGATTATATGAAGATAAGTGAATGATTGATATGTGTTGAAAATGATATTTATCTTAGTATGAAGTATTTTCTCCTTTATTTGCATTGTGAGAAATAGTATGATGTTGTTGATTGATTGTGATATTGTTGGTGAATACCTATATGTTGATTGATTGTGATATTGTTGGTGAATACATATATGTAATTGATTGTGATATTGTCGGTGAATGCATATATGCTAAGTGATGGTGATTTTGTTGGTGATTGCATATATGCTAAATGAATGGTGATGATGTGGTGAATTGTTTGTGTGAACATATGCATTGTTGTGAGTCATATGTTCAAGCATACATGACTGATGGTGACGGATTTTATATCTAAAATGTAAGACGGGTGTGAAATCTTACATACAATGTTTTTGTTGTATCGAAGGTGACGACCTTGAGGTGATTTGGTACCGCATGCATCTAGAAGGGTCTAGAACATTGCATGCATTTGAATAATTGATGAGTCGTGTCGTAGTTGAATATGTGACTTGGTGAATTTTTGCATTGGTGAAGTTTGGTGAATGTTGTGATTATGTGGATTAGTTTATATGTACATTGGTGGATTTTGTTGATGATTGTGAATATTTGAACTAGGCTCTAATTGCGTGTCTTATTTGCTTGTGCTTATACACTTGGTGAATATATTTGATGACAATCATTTTGGTAATAGTAATAAGGTGAGATTTGTATATGTGTATATATACTCTGCACTGTTTATGTTGATTATGATTGATGTGAAGCTAACCCCCAGTGGTTTTGACCGCCTACCTGTTTGTATGAATGGGTAGACGGAGTGTAGAAGTAGTTTTGCTTGGTGAGTACTTGGACAGCGGGAGCTATCTCCGTTATCTGTCTTGGAGTCTTAAAGTAGGCTCTGATTAGGTGTCAGTCTTTATGATGTTCTGGATTTATTTATATTGTGGAGATTTTGCCCATTTGTCGGGATCTGGAGATTTTATATGATGATGTATATTGATCTTATGACATGTATATTTTGGAGATGTATGACTTATATCCGCTGCGACTGTTGATGAATCTTATATATGCATGTTGTTCGAATTTTGATGTGAAGACATAGCGTCTGTTTCTTGAATATTTATGTTATTCGCGTGTATTATCGCTTTAATAGAAATAGAACGTTACATTAATCATTAAGGGGCATTTTGGGAATCGAATCGTTTTGTGTGAATGTGTTTATGTATGTGGTTTGTTTGAAGTATATGAATTGCTTTGTTCGAGTGTTTTGTGTTTGTGTTGTTTATGATTCGCTGCTTGTTTGTTTGTTAATTGATTTGTTCTGTGAATTGTTCTCATGGTGTGATCAGTTGCTTTTGCGTATTAATTTTCATAGATAAGGTTTGATCACAAGAACCTTAACTATGTCTGATTGTAATAATTGTGTGTCCATAAACAAGGTTTCCCGCAAGAATCTTATTTGTGATAAGTAGTTAGGCTTTATGTATAGCCGGTAAAGTTGAGTCGCCTAGGTCATTAGAGACTTCTTGTGCTATGTGCACTTGTTTTCGGACTTTGATCTGGAAGGGTTAGAATGAGTTAAAGGTCGGTATCAATTATCCTCTCGTGTTGAGCCGAGATGTTTTGAAATAAGGATTATCCCTTTTATTATTAAAATTGATTTGTAATTGGTGTTGGATAATATACATAAATAAGTCCTGTTAATAAAAATTAAGATGATAAATTCAACAATTGGATTATTGCTTATTGTAAAGTCCAATTCTTTTGAAAAGTCTTAAAATGTTTAGGCATATGTCATTTATCCAAACCTAAGAGACCAAAAAGATTGTATTCTTTTAATATTGATACCGCATTAGTCAAGAACTTATGCTTCTTTGTTAGTCCATTGGACAACAATTCCAACCAAAACACAGTTGTTGTCGTTTGACAATTTGGATCGCCTTTTTAGGAGATTAGAAAAGTGAGGACCATAGGGGGTTAGATATGAGTGGGGCATGTACCAATGGCTCAGTGATTAGCTACATTGATCGTCGGTAATCCTACTAGCCAACATATCTATTCTGACACTCCACTGAACTAATTTGAGATCAATGCAGAGCACTCTAATGAAAATTCCGAGGAGTACCATGATGGTTACTACTGTTTGAGGTTTCGTTAATTATGAGTTGCGCGACTTGATTGCCATATCGACAAACTTTGACAACATTAGTCTTCATGGAGCAGAGTTAGGGTTAATGTCATCATGCATTGAGTCAACTATTTTATAAAATCAATTATTACTTATTTTCGGTATTTACTTTATTTGTGTATGTATATGTAAATAAATATTATTGTGTGCATTCCCATATCTACCGATATTACTTGATGCGTAATATGACCCCTATATTTTTCCCCTTCCACTCTCTTATTTTATGCTAGTAGAGGCCCACGAAGATTGGAGAGCTGATGTTGCAACCATGTTGGCTTTTAGCGGCAGAATTTCATGACTAGGTTGTTCCGCATGTTTAGGTTCATATTTTATTTGTAGTCATTTGTTGATTTATATTTGTATGTATTTTGAGGACTTTCATTTCTATTTGGATTAGATTTGATACCTGTATCATTATGTAATGCCTTTTGTTAGTTTGATTTTTTTTTTTTTTTTTTTTTTTTAATTTTAAAAAAAATTTTTTTTTTTTTTTTTTTTTTTTTTTTTTTTTTTTTTTTTTTATATAAATTTAAAGACAAATTTGAGTTGATATTTTTTTTATATACAATCATTTGAGTCTTTCAAATGAATGGAGTTTTATCTCCTTCCTAACAATTGTTTATAAGATCAATGAAATATTATTATCAGGTATATTTTTGGCGACACACAAAATGATGATTTTATAGTCAAGTCATGCCAATTTTTTTTATTTATCAATTTTATTTAACTACTATTGAGGGCAAAATAGTATTTTCCTTGTGTTTAAGAAAAAACATGAGAAAAGCAATTTTCAAAATAGAAAGAAAGAAGAAGAAAGTATTTGAAATACCTTACTTTCTTCCGTTCGAATTAGTATCATTCTTTTTACTCGTTTCTAAAACCCTTTCTATAAATACAATCATAACTGAGAAAGGGTTGTTGTGAATATTTTGGTTTTTGTTAAGTTACGATGATAACCGAAGCGTTGGATTTGCTTCGTTCCAATCTCTCTAGGGTTCGGATCCCTGAACCTACCAATCGCATTTTCAAGCACGAATGTTGCGTTTCTTACGACACTCCGGTAATCATTTTCATCAACTCATTCTTTTTACTGTTGTTGACGTGTTTTCTGTGTCAGGGTCGTATCTGTGTTGTCCGACACGACACCGACACTTGTAATTACACTGAATTATGTGATTTTTTCAAATTATTAGCTGTGTTGGCGTGTTAGTCCGTGTCCGTATCCGTGGCTCATAGATGTCCAAAATGTTGGTTTGTAGTCTAGTTATTATGTGTGAATAGTATCATGTTATTGTTATCTCTCCTCATTTATGGTTGGCTATTATTAGGAATTTCTGGTTTTGGGGTTCCTTTGATTCTCCCTTATTTTTCACAATGTATGATTATTTTTGATGAATTTCAGAGGTCAGAAGGTGGGTTGTTCATTGATTTGAACACTTTTCTTGCTTTCGGAAAGGATTACGTTGGTTGGAATTATGACAAGACTGGAAATCCTGTCTATTTGCATATAAAGCAGACAATGAAGTTGGTTCCAGAAGATAGGCCTTCTAAGAAACCAACACTGTTGGCTGTAGGTATGTGAATCAGGTCATTTTTGGACCATACTGTGGCCACATTGAAATTATAATGTGCTTTGTGATACTATAGAAGAAAAATGGTGTTTATTGATAGAAAGACAGAAGTACACTCCAGGTTTTTGAGAGATCTGATTCTCGCCCACAACTGTTAGGTTATAGGATAAGGAGGAGATTGTTAGGATTTGAGATAATGGGGTAGTTAGGATTATCTTGTATAAATTGGGAGCTTTTTCGAGTTAGAGAAATGGTTATCGGCTCCTCCTCAAGGTCTCAGGTTCGATTCTCTCTGGTGCCAATTTGAGGGGGTTAGTTTAGCTTTTTCAAAAAATAAAAAGAAATGGTTATCGAGTACTTGAATAGCTTAGTGAATAAAGTAGTGACTATTGTAAAATTGGAAACCCTTGTTAGATTTCCGAGACCCTTTTATTTGAATTCAATTCCTTGACTCCAAACAAAAACCCTAAACAAAACGAAAGATGCCCTCTATAATCTCTTGTTGTTATTTATAGCATATCACCTCATACTTTCTAATTAACTTTGACATTTTCTTGAACAGCTTGTACTCTCTAATTTCCTTGATACATCTTGCTGAATGTTGAACAGCACCTGAATTTCTCAACATGCACTCCCCCACACCTCCAAGATTGGAGCTCTAACACCAATTGATAGATTCTTGATCAGATTATTGAAGATACGGAATATTAACTGATAGTAAACTAAAGTACACCGCAGGAATTTGAAAGACCTGGTTCTCTCACTCTAACCCTTTACAAAACCACAGGATACTCTCCATAGCTATGTTGTCAATGCAGAAATGTGGCTCGGCTCGGCCAACCCAAAAATTGGCGCGGCACAGGAGCCGGGCGCGTAGCGGGCGCTATTTTGGTGGTGCGGCCACTAATAAATTTAATACTAAAAACCATACTATTCAAAAAGAAATACTAAAATACCTTAAACATTACTCAAAATTTCATGAAGTATTCATATATGAAATAAAAGGGATAGCAAAATCGAAAATCTCTAATTCCAATTATAAACATGAAAATTGCTAATTCCAATACTAGTACAAGTTATTGTTTTACTATTGTTAGGTCTGTATTGACCACTTGCCACTTCTGACATGCGCCGACGTGGCTGGGGTGGTGGTCCTGATTTTTCCGCTATAGCGGCCGGCTCGGTTGCTTTTGACAACAGAGCTCCATAGTCTCTCCTTGCTGTTATTTACAGCATATCGCCTCACACTTTCTAACTAATTTTCACTAACCCACTAACTAAACTTGTGGGGTTACCTAGCAGTTATTGTGTTCTTTTTCAGTCACTGTTCATCTGTTCTATAATTACATAACATTCTGTTTGCGATTGAGATTATTCTTCTTACCAAATATTTTGAGATTTTGACAATCAGATGTTTCGTGTAGGTCTTGATGGGGGATTTGAGAACGATGAGCCTGAATATGAAGAAACTCATAGTATAGTTATACTACCTGAATATGTGTCTCATTCATTCCCTTCTGTTGAATTGCCAGAGAAGGTGCCTAACTGCTCTCTTGTAGTTTTATCTGAATATCCCCCTTTTATTAATTAAAGAGACGTTGTAAGCTGCAAAGGAGTTAAGTTTTTTTTTTTATCTCATTTATTCAAAATAATTTAGGTAAGGCTGGCAGTTGATGCAATCTTACTAGCCGATGGTGCTGAACGTAAGGAGCAACTTGCAGCTTGGGCGGCTGATGAGAAACAAGTTAGTGCCTATGCAGTGAGTTTACAACAGATTGACAATGGCGTTGTTATTCCTCCATCTGGGTGGAAATGTGCCAAGTGTGATAAGAAAGACAATCTTTGGCTAAATCTAATTGATGGAATGATTCTTTGTGGGAGGAAAAACTGGGATGGAAGTGGTGGAAATAACCATGCTATTGAGCATTATGAACAAACAAAACACCCTCTTGCTGTAAAGCTTGGCACTATTACTGCTGATCTAGAAGCAGCAGGTGATGCCCCCTTGCGTTATATTGTTTTGGCTTTTATATGTTCCTCACTATGTACTAATTATCCTTATTGTATTATGGCAGCTCAGATGTTTACTCCTATCCAGAGGATGATAGTGTCTTGGATCCACATTTAGCAAAACATTTGGCCTTTTTTGGCATTGACTTTTCATCGCTTCAAAAGGTTCACTATTTACTTTGAATGATACTATTTCCCTTTAGAGTACTTGGTCACTCATGGCTTTTATGGGACCTGCACTTGTTGACTTTATGCCTGCTAAAACTTAAAACTCAATTATATTTCTTATTTATGATATCGCTTTCCTTCATGGGACACTGCCCTTGAGCTTTTACTTTTGCAATAGCAAACTTTTTTTATATATATTTTAATGATTAATGGTTTATTTGAATTTTTTTATTGTTTTTTCCTTAGTATTTGGCTGTGATGAGATCCATGAATTCATATTGTTGGGATTAAATACTTTTTTTTCTTCAGCATCTATTGATAATGTTGAGATTAGAAGGGTAGCATTTCTCAACGATCTATGGCTTGCTACTTGTGTTGGATAAAACCATTATTTTGTTTTCTGATAATTATAAAATTGAGTATTTGGATTTTTGCATATGCATTTCAATTTATTGTGATATATGGTATCATACTCAATCAACAAAATTAAATTAACATCTATCAAGAGCTTAAGATGTTATGTCGGCCATATTATTTTGTTTAGATTTGATACTCAATTTGATAGATGCTAAACTAAACTAGCTTCTCAGGATTCAGTTGAAGTTTTGACCACTAACTTTTGTCTTTCTACTCTGCTAGGCGTTGTATTAAACTGCCATACCATAAATTATATATCAAGTGACATGTTTTTAAGTGACACATGTTATTGTATGCAGACTGAAATGACGACCGCTGAAAGAGAGCTTGACCAAAATACAAATTTTGATTGGAATCGAATTCAAGAAAGTGGACAAGAAGTTGATCCAATTTTTGGACCTGGTTATACAGGATTGGTCAACATTGGAAATAGGTGAGAGTTGGCCCCTACCATATGTTGGTTTTTATGAATTATTTATTTTTATGCTTCTTATTTATTCATTTTGTTTCCTTTTAGTTGTTATATAGCAGCAACTATGCAAGTTGTGTTTTCAACAAGATCATTCATATCACGGTTAGTAATGTCTTCTATTCTCTTGTGAATAGCTCAATCCAGTTTGCATTCAGCTCAATTCTGTTATAATTTCTTTCTTAGGTACTACTTGAACCAAAGTCTAAAGAAGGCATTTGAGTTGTCTCCTGCTGATCCAACTGTAGACCTGAATATGCAGTTGTAAGTGTGCTTGTTTGGATTATCTAAGTTTGTGTGTAGGAAAGCTTGTAATTTGTTGATATTCAAATAAATAGTATATAATCATATATACGTTGTAAATGTGTTCTAGCTTACTCTCTTAGCTACTTCGCATAGAATATTATGTAGAATATCCTTGTAATTAAGTGTATAATCTCCTATATAATAGACCTTCCATAGTGCTATTCAGTAACACGGTTTTCAGCATATGTTTCTCTTTTCTCTTACTCAACACGGTATCAGAGCAAAGTAAACGTGCTAAGCATCTAGCTTGTTTTAAGTGATTATATTATCACTGTTAGCTATTTGTATCTCTATTCTCATAGTCATGTTTATACATACAATCAAAATGGTGTATGTCATGGCATACTTTAATCTTTTGATAATTTTTTTATTTTGGTAATCTAATTATCTAACCATTTGATTGGAAGTTCTTGAGAATATACAATTCGGAAACTAACTGATTATTTCATCGAAACACTTTATTTTAACATATAATATACGATTGAACTTATAGTTAAAACGTCCAGTCATGTGTGTGTGCAGTATAGGAGAACAATCTGTTTCCCATATAAAAGAAAACATTTGTTAGTGAAGATGATGTTCTTCAAGGCATAGATCATTTTTCTTCGTTATAATGTAAATAAGCATCCATTTGTTGACAGGACAAAATTGGCGCATGGTCTACTTTCTGGGAAATACTCTGTTCCGGCATTCAAGGTATATATGTCTCCATAGCGTAGTAAATTCATCTGAAAATTTATATTGTGCCTTTGCAAAATTTAATGTTACCTTTGTCTGGCATCCAGAATGATGAAAAAGAAAATTTGGCTACATCAACTACAACTGCTGTAAGATTTCTGGCTCTTTGATGACTGTTGAATTTGTATATATTGATTAAGCTCATCTGGAAGAAACATGTTTCTTATGCATTTTATTTGCCCGACTTATCTGTCCGTGCATCCATTATCCTTCAAACATTAGAAACAAGAAGGAATACGGCCAAATATGTTCAAAGCTGTAATTGCTGCCAGCCATCCTGAATTTTCATCTATTCGGCAACAGGTATTGTGTCTTTATTTTTTGGGGAATGCTTTCATTTCTTGACTCAAATTATCTCCCTACATTTGGTACCCTATGATTTGTTGGTATTCTATGATACGAGTTAAAAAATGTAACCATTAATTTACAAGCTTTAACCGATGACTGGGGCTATTAAAAGTGTATAGGCTATTCAAATTGTCTGACTTATTGTTGCAAGTTGTGACTGCTTTGGTGCTATTACAAAAATTTCTGGCTGCTGACCATTAGATGTAGAATTTACACCGACATTTCCTGTGCTTGCTGCATTTTTAACTTAACTAGTTAATTGGCAGAGAAACATGTTAAGTTCTCTGTTCCCGCCTCATTTTCTAATTGCATATCATCTGTCATAATCAAACACGCCTACATGTATATTTAAAAGTTTACATGTGAATCATAAAATGCTGTTTTTAAAATCAAGTAGTCAACTTCGCTACCATTTTATTTTCATGTCTTCCCTTTAATTCATTCTCTATCTTATTTTATATTGCCCCACTGTATAGTATGGATGATTAAAATTTGTAACTTTACTATAGTTGCATTCATATTTCATAATCCTCTTAATTTTCAACATTAGAAGTCTATAATGAAGGCCTATGATGTAGAAATATATATTTGGATTCTTCAAAAGCTTCTGCTGTCCTTACTTTAGTAAGTAGCATATTTTTCTAGTTAAAGTCATGTTACCCTACAAATCTTTTAACTGTTCGATTCCAAATTGATGTTAGGATGCTTTAGAATTTTTCCTACATTTTCTTGATCGAGTTGAACGGGCTAATGATGGGAAAACTGAGCTGGATCCTGCAAGGAGTTTCAAGTTTGGTATTCAAGATAGAATTTCATGTTCATCTGGGAAAGTTACATACAATAGAAGGAATGACTATATTCTTTCTCTCAATATCCCATTGCATGAAGCAACAAACAAAGGTGAGTTTTTAACAAACCAGCCTTGACTTAACTGAAAAATGAGATGCATTTGGGATCTTTAACTTAATATTTGCATTATTTGAGAAACCTCAGAAGAATTAGAATCCTTTCACAAACTCAAAGCAGAGAAACTTGCAGAAGGAAAGGAACTGTAAGTTCAGATGCTCAGAAATCTCATTACTTCCTTCATATGCTTTTTAGACCCTGCTAATCATATTTGTTATGATAGATCTAGCGATGAGATTGTGCGTCCAAGGGTGCCTTTAGAAGCTTGCCTTGCAAACTTCTCTGCTCCGGAGGATATACACGACTTTTACAGCACTGCTTTGAAAAGAAAGACAACAGCCCTGAAGTAAGCATTCTAGAGTTTCTTACTATATTAAATTACAAAACCTTGTTTGTTGATTTATTGTCGGCAGATTTTACATAGGCTATATCACATTTTTTCTTTACTTTTGTGAGAAATATGTCAGTTAATATCTACAATGTATAGATACACGTGTCAGCAAAGCATCTATGCTTTGCTTTATTTAAATGAATAAATAAGCAAATTCTGATACTTGATTATACACCGGCGACACGACGTTGGCATGCTCTCATAGAGACCAGTGTCGAACACTGAAACTAGCTAGGTTGCATAGAAAATGGCATTGCAAGTTGGGGTGTTCACATCCAAACCAGCCCAAAGAAATCAAATACTGAAACAAACCCAATTTTTACTAGTTATTTTCGACCTCTTTGTGAAACTGATTTGATGGGATCTCAATATACTAAACCTAACCACATATATAAATTTTCATGTTTAATTTATTATTAGTATGAGATACAATGTTAATATATATTTTATTGGTTTTTTGTAATTTATTGTTTACTATTTTATATGTTACAAATATAATGGATACTTCTTACTTCATAATGTTACTTTTTAATATATCATATGTTATAAATGTTCATATAATATAGTTTCTAATATGTTATTTGACGTAATATAAATATGTAACTATGTGTCGGTCAAAACCGAATTATCTACCAATATATACTGAAACACAATCACCCCTAGTTGCAAGCAGAAAGTTGGTGACATACATAAAAATATAAGAAAAAGCTGTTCACCAAAAAATATTAAAATAGGCAAAATGAGAAGAAAATAGACTTTCAGACTTGGAGAGGGAGAGGCACATTTAAGATGCAGCAAGTTGAAAAGATGATTTGTTGGAAATAAGATTAAGGTTATTATTTTGAAAATGAAATTTTTGACCTATCATATATAGTTTGGAGAAAATTTTATTGTATCATTAATATTTCAATTTCTTTTATATATGTACCCTTAACGTATCATATCCTAAATTTTTTAATGAATGACTTATCGCCATATTGTATTAGATACCCGTATTGTAATTGTGCATCTAGATTAATATCATTGATGCGGAAGCAAATATTGTTCTTAGTTCTTACTATTTCAGCACTAAAAATCATCTTGCTGCTGAAGCAATAGTTTATTCTGTAGGACTGCAGGTTTGACCTCATTTCCTGATTACCTGGTGTTACATATGCGAAGATTCGTTATGGAGGCAGGATGGGTACCTAAAAAGCTTGGTATGCTTTTTCTTAATTTTCCTATTTATGAAATAATGTACTATTTTTCAAATAGTTTTCCGATCTGTATATGTTGCTGTTATGGTTAACAAATTGAGATTCAAATTGTGAACCCGAAGACTTTTTTTCTGAATCGTGAATCCAATCTTATTTATGAATTGTATGATACATTGCCAGTAAAAATATGTAAGTTTAAGTAAAAACAAATGACATAACAAAATTATAAGCCAATGTATCGTATATGAACCTCAATAATTGAAGATTCAAGTCATATGTCTAAAGAGAAGTAGTTGGCCACACTAAATTTAAGTCGTAATTCATCAGAATAATTTGAGATTCATCATAGTGAATTGAGATTCATCATAATAAGTTGGGATTCAAGATGAGATACAGCGGACAGTTTGTTATAGATTCAAATCAAAGTGATTTTAATATAAATAATTTAGAGATTATTCTTTAGAGATTTTTAAGAAAAGCGTAAACTATTTTGTGATTGTTTAAAATTGTTAGATGTGTCTAAAACATGTTTAGTTTTCTTTTATTAAAAATGATTTTCTTAGAAAGAGATAGTGCATTTCTCTCTTCTGTTGCAAATGATTTTCTGCAAAAGCTAATCAAAATAGCCTTTTCATTGTCAACATAAAAATCATTTTGTTATCACAAACGTTTTTTGAAGAAAACTTGGGGAAACAAGCATGTATTGTATTAATAAATGGGCCCAAACACTAGAGTTTTGTATTAATTGGATTCAATTTAGTATCAAATCGAGATATGACTTACATGTATTGTAAGATACTGATAAGCATAGCTGTCAGAATATGAGAAAATATCTTAGATATGACTCAATTTAGTATCTTAGTATGCTTTCTTATAATTTGGGTAGAGGTTAGGACCGGACCTCTGGACTGGTACCGAGGTGACGCGATAGCCGGTGCTCCAATGAATCTTGTATAGACTGTGATATCATTTTTTACAATTTTGGTCGAGTCTAACTCAGCCTTAAGAAAATGGCTTGTGCTGTGAGAGATGCCTCTTACTTATAAACACTTTTTCAGGCTACACATCATCCAATGTGGAACTGTCAACAAGCTTTAGTTCGATGTGGAGTATTAGAATATAAGAACATATCTTTGGATATTACACTAGAATATCTTAGTTTATTTCCTAGCATCAATTTATAATCTTAGAATTAATTTATATATTACTTATTATTATTTGTTTCTTGTTTGCTATTTATTTAGAATTGTGTCTATATATCCCTATAAATAGAGATTATGTATTCCTATAAATTGGGATTAATGTTTAGTCGTCAAATTACTATCAAAGTATTATCAAGTTATTACAATAAGATTCAACCTTTTATTATTTCTCGCCCTTTAAAACTTCAACAGTAGCTAAGCATTTTTTTCCTTCTTTCAGATGTGTATATTGATGTTCCTGATATCATAGATATCAGTCATATGCGCAGCAAAGGTCGCCAGGATGGTGAAGAACTGCTACCTGATGGGGGTATGTGTGAGAAGTTTTTTGTTAAGGCGATATCTTACAGTGTTTCTGATAGAAACAAACCATAGGTAAAACTGAACGTATAGATATAGATGATAAACTCCCCACTCACATAAAAGTAATATGTATTTCCCAATCAAATGAAAGTGAAGTATTCTTTAACTATAAAAGATTAAGATGAACTGGACAGAGCTCCTTACCAAAGGGAAAAAGAAAACGATAAATCTATTGGAGAAGGAATGTGCTCCTCGCTCAGACTTTCGCAACTCAATATTCTTCTCTGCTCCTTCTTACTAATTCCCTCTATCACACGGGCCATCGGTTTCTATTAGAGAAAAAAATTGTAGTTTATTTCCTGAAAGTTTAACTTGTGTCAAAACTAAATTCTGTTTACCTATATTTTTATGCCTATGGTCCCAACACTAACCAAGTTTATTAATTTGTCGACCTGCACTAGTAATATCATTTTCTGTTGCTTACAATTTAACATATATTTGGGGTGCCTTCATAGTTTAGATTCCTTGCACTATTGTGATGCCTTTGCATACAATTTTGTCCAAAAAAAATATTTTCATAAATTGGTAATATATTTTATTCGTCTAAATACAATTTTAACTACTCTCCTTTTTTATTCTTGTTCAACTGAACTTGCTAATTTCTTATATTAATAAAGATAGAATTAAAGTATAGTTGGTCTGTCACTAATGGCTATCTCCCATGAAGGAATCGAATTTTAAAATGAACATATTGTGATCAATCCGTTCATGCAAAATAACCTTTAACCAACAAATTTTTCTTCTCATCAATTTGCAACTTGTATTGTCATATGAAGTCCTGTTTCTTTCAGCTAAACAATGTAATAATCATTTAACTGAATTATGTATTTGAAGATTATTTACTCTCTTGGTATTTATAATTTGTGACTTGCAGCACCAGATGAGGAAGACTCACAAAAACCTTCGGCCAATGAAGAAATCGTCTCTCTACTTATTTCCATGGGCTTTAATCATCTCCGTTGTCAGAAAGCTGCTATAAATACATCAAATGTTGGAGTGGAAGCGGCATTGACTTGGTTAGAGTCTCACGAGAATGATCCAGGTATCTGAAATAGGGTTCTCTTATTATGTAAAGCAAACTTGTTAGAAAGGTACCTCCTAATGCAGGTCATAATGCTGATTAATTTGTTTTTACGTAGATATTGACATTCCTATTTCTGAAGGCCATGGTTCTGAACCTTTGACAACTCTTGACCAATCAAAAGTTGATCAGCTAATTACGTTCGGATTTCAAGAAGATATTGCTCGAAAAGCTCTGAAAGCATCAGTAATTTTTCTTTTTATATTTCCCCTGTGGGCTTTTGTTTCATGATATAAACTCATATCTTCTTGGAAATGGTATTCCAAAAAATAGAATTACCAGCAATGTTATTTCTACTAACGTGTTTGGTTTGTAGGAATATTTTTAGACGTGATTCAACTAATAATTTATAAAATAGAAGTATATGGTGTAAAACTAGGTGGGAGTGAGAAGTTATAGTTGGTTAAGTTTGTACATTGGAAGAAAATAAGGGGAAATCATTGGTGAAATTTTTGGGAATCAACATTACACAAGAATTTTTAAAAATTTGAACGAAGCATGGGAATCTTGCATTCTCTACCTCACTTTCTTGAATAAGTTGTGCAGGAATGTTTTTGATGGTCTAAGTGGAAATTATTGTTCTGTAGGGAGGTGACATTGAGAAAGCGACAGATTGGATATTGAGCAATCCTGAGGCATCAGTCTCCAGTATGGATACTGTCACATCAGACACTGCATCCATTTCCGGTGACACTGGCCTGCCTGATGGAGGAGGGAGTAAGTTGCTTTTATTCTTCTGGTGTACCTTACTGTTAACTATAGTGATCCTTAATCAGAAAAAGAAAATATGTCATTTATCAATTACTTTGATTATTTAAGTCTACTCCCCCTTTCACCACACACCTGCCAATATGATGTCATGTTTGTGTTGATCCTTACATGACTGGTAAATGATAACATTTTCTTTTTGATTAAATTCAATATATCTGCCGACATGACCCATATGATGCCTCTTATTTAAAACTGGTAGGGGATGTTTTTAGTACTTGGTAGCGTGGAACTACATGTGTCATACTGTCTGTAAACTTTCTTTTTTCATTCATTTTTTTTCCTAAATATATACTTTCGAGGATGGCATGATCTCAATGTGCATCTTTAAACGATGTTTATGCACGAAAGGTTTACAACATTTATGCATTCGGTTATACTTCTATGACAACTTCTCAGGGTGAAATATGTGGACATTCTTGTGTTTTTGAAAAAAAGTTTGAATACATTATTTTTAAAACGAGGTTAAATTACAACTTCTAAAAGAAACAAGTTATGTATTTCTCAGAAATATTTTGAATCAAAACAACTGATAACTTACTGATTTGTGTGCACTTTCATACAACACATCAGAGTCAAGTCCCCCCATTTTAACTTTGCCAGATTGAATAAAAAGAAAATATCAAAGTTGCTCTATCATGCTCATATCTGCCAGGACAATGCTTGAGGGAAAAGATGTTAAATAGTTTTGACTTATTAATTTTAATGTTTCGACAATATGATTTTATTATTATTTTTTAACACAGGATATCGACTTATTGGAGTTGTTAGCCACAGTGGAACCTCTACGCTGTGTGGTCACTATGTTGCTCACGTTTTTAAAGATGGTAGATGGGCAATTTTCAATGACAACAAGGTTGGGGCTTCTGTTAATCCTCCTAAGGAAATGGGTTATCTTTATTTCTTCGAGAGGCTTCATGATTGAGCGAAGATAGAGAGTTAAACGTTGACTAAGGTGAACATTCTCAAATGTGAAATGGAACATGATGTTTTAGAAGGGCACAGCCATGTGATTCATGTATGCCAAATTGCAACCTTTGTCATTCATCCTGTGTTAAATGGTCTTCTAATGGCCTGAGTCATTTTATTTTTCTAAGTTCACATGCACTGCAGCGTTCTGGAACTTAAACATTTCATTCATCCTGTAGAAATTACATGTTTAGGACTTCAAATCACAATGGAAGCGACAAATTAACAGTTCTAGTGAGAAATTTTTTAATGTTTCAAATTGGTTTGTCTTTCTTTTTTGGGTTGTCTTCTCATTCTCTTAACATGTTGTATACATAACTGATAAAGCAAACATTGTTTAGACATTATCGATAAAGAGACAGTATAGTATTTCACCAATAAACAATTTGAGTAGTTTGTCACGTAGGTAACTCGGTTGATGAGCTAATATATTTCAAAGGAAACCCAAGATTCAAATCCTAAAAACTATCATAACTACTAACTTTTTAATATTTTTTTATAAAAATAAAAATTTGGTTAAATTATACTTTTGGTCGTTTTTCGTTTGACTATAGCATCTATTTTTTTCTGTTTTATTGGTTAAATTATAATTTTGGTCGTTTTTCGTTTAACTATAGCACCTATTTTTTTTCTGTTTTATTTTAGTCTCTTATGATAGACAATTTAGTTTCATGTTGTTTTCGTTTCATATTGATCGCTTAATTTACAAATATTGAATACCTTGATCCTTCAAGTTACAAAATTTATACACTTTAGTCATTCTTGTTAGGGACCAAAATGTCTTAATTAATATTTGGAAGGGTCAAAGTGTTAACTTTTCTAAAGAAAACTTAAAAAGGCCAAATTGTATAATGTTTGTAACTTAAGTGTCTAAAATGAAACAAAATAAACTTTGGTTTTCTAAAAATAATTTAAGGGATCCAAAGCATAATTTAGCCTAAAAATTTAATTTGAACGGTTTATCTTCGATTTTTCCCTAATTTTATTTGGTGGTGTCTAGGGTTCGAACCCCAAACCTTACCTATATTATGCATTATCTTTACCAACTGAGCTAAGTTCACGGGGATCAATTTTCCCCTACTTTAATATCAGTAGACTTACAACTAAATATTTTAAAAAATGTTGAGAATTTAAGTACTTCATGGAGTTCACGGATGAAACAATGGGAACCCAGATATATACTTTGATTATATTTGGAATTTAGAAGAATTATATGATGAATGAGGAATTACCACATATTGTATCAGTGTAAAAAGAGGAATGCCTTGATATGCTGTTAACTCCTTATATACACGTTCTGAGCTTATCTCAGTTGATAGGGACAATGTATAATATATGCAAGGTTTGGGGTTGAACCCCGACCACCACCAAAAAACTTCTTATATACACGTTGTTAATACAGTGGTATTTTGATGACAAATTGTCTCAAAAAAAAATCTCATTTTTTTTATATAATACTTCATTTTAGTTTTAAAACTGCTATAAATACAATACAATGAAGTTATTTGTCAAGTAACATTTATATCTTTGTTCTTTGTTCCTTTCTATAAGATTTCTTAATTGTTTCTTTTTTAAAAATAAAAAATAAAAAATTTCTTAATTGTTTTATGCCTTTTTATTGTGAGAAGAACTTGTTGGAACAAAATACGTTTAACAAACATTACCCTTAGAGTGGGGGAGATTGTTAGAACAAACAATGTTTAACATATGTCACCCTTAAGATTTTGATGATAACAAGGTATTAAAAATTGTCAATTGGATATGCTAATATTTGTTCAAGTGTACAGGACCATAGACAAAATTTTGTATCTTTAAAGGGTTCTGGAATAACAAAAGAGAGCAAAAGAATCAACAAAAAGGAAGTTTGAAGCGTCTAAAGAATAGTGCTCCTGAAGTGATAACGTCATCAGAAGCGCCTCATCAGAAGCAACCTCACCAGAAGCTGAAGTTCATCAGGAGCTGAAGAACTTAAAGCTTCAAGAGCTGGAATCTCTTTTAATCTTGCCTAAGAGTTGCTAAAGACGTAAAGGAGTGCAACAACGGTCTTAAGATGAAATTTGAAAGCTCAGTATGCTTATTCTCCCAAGAGCGTTGAAAAAGGACAATTGTACGAAGTGTACAACCACCTTCTCCACTACTTTGGTCGTGCTTTGCAACAAGATAAGGATAATAGCTCTGCCTGCAGAAATGTTCCTTCATACAAGGAAAGGATTTGAAATTGATCCTTCATAGGACATTAACCATATCAGGCAAAAGATCATTGGTGATCAACAAGCTTCAAACGACTCTTTGTGTGTGTACTGGCAATTCTCCAACGTCTCTTTCACACCTCTATATAAAGGAGTGAAGACCTGCTAGTTGGAAGACAGAATACAATACAGCAGACAATCAAGCAATACACACGCATACAAAAGCTAGAATTTCTAAACATTTCAAAGTTCATACTCTGTTTTGTTTGCATTTCAAAGTTACTTAGAATTTCTTAGCAAAATCCATTTTTTAGAAATTCTATAGTCTCAAGAGTCTAAAGAGTCCGTATTTGATTTGTATTGAGAACACCACTGATTGTATATCAAGTGTTCAAACTCAAACATTTTATGTGTAAATCTGTTTGTTTGTAAGTCTCTTGCTTGTGTGCTTGAGCATTAGGAAGTCTCTTGCTTGTGTGCTTGAGCATAGGAAATCTCTTGCTTGTGTGCTTGAGTAATTTGAAGTCTCATACTAGTTGTAGTATTGAGCATTTGTAATTTGAGATTACATTTTAGTGAACTTTCCTTGGAAGTGCAAGGGGGACATGACTACTTCCGGTTTGTGGAAGGAACTGTATAATTGTTTTGTGTCTTTCTTCTCTCTCTGATTTTATCCGCTGCATTTAGTTCTGAACATCACATCAGAAGTTGTATCTGCTTCTGAACTGTAACTTCAGTAGGAGTAAGAAAAAGAATATTTAAAAATTTCTTCACTATTAAATGAATTAACTATTTTCAATATATTTAGCATCAGGCTTACAACGACCCGCCATGGATAACTCGCGACGCTTTTTCAAATTGAACAAAAAATTTTGAATGTAGAGAACGAAGAGCTCCTGCAGGAGCAAACTCTAGCTGCAGTTTGGGAGTCATGCCTCCTATCGAGGGTATTTTTTTTTTGAGAAATGATACTTGAACAACTATTTTTTGACAACTTTTGTGATAATTTTCTCTTTCATAATTACATTATGTTTTTACTTTCTCTCTCTATTGTTTTGGTTTTTATGTCAATACCTCGTTTTCTTTGTAAAGTTTTGGTTGTCTTAAAATTTGTTGTATAAATATATATGTTCAAATAACAAAACTCTTTTTTTTGGATAAATATTAAAATTGATTTTTTTTTTATTTCTTATAAAAAAAGAGAATAGAGAGTATATTCAGTTGGACTGTTATTCAACGTGGGGCCACCAAAATCATAGAGTAGTTGAGCAATTTGTCTGATTAAATGGGTGAAGTTGAATTGTCACTGGACCTTGTTGTGTAACAGTCTAAATAAATAATAAAATCATAATCAATAACAAATGAAAACAGAACCAATGATCAATCTCATGTCTTTAAGCTGAACCATAACCATAGAAGAAAGAGAACCATATTATTGCCTAAAATCTAAGGCCAAAGTCTAAAAGTCCATCACGAGATAAGGTATGATTGTTTGCTTCTTCAGCAGTCACAATTAGGCTTAAATCTATCATTTAAATTTTATATCTATATATGTGATTAGTATAAAGTTCATACTGTGGGGCTGAAATTTGAGTGATAATTATTGCAGTTTGTTCATATGTGTTACAAACACTAATATATATGCTTCTTTATTGTCCACAACTATATTCATGTTATAATTTTATGACTAACTATTCACATGATTCTATTGTCAGAATAGCTTTGGTTCGATGGCGGATGTTGCTATTTCGATCGTGGCTACTGTGGTTGAACGTTTGGCGGGACCAGCAATACGTGAAGGAAAATGTGTTCTTTGCGTTAATAAGTTCATTGGCGATCTTGAGAATGAAAAGAAGGAGCTGATATTCGAAAGGGATAACTTGTTGGATCGTGTTGTACAAGCCAAACATAGAGCCGAAGAAATTGAGATGCCGGTGGGAAAATGGATAGATGATGTGAATAATATACTGGAAGAGGTGGAAGATTTGGAACAAAGGATGAGAGAAAATAGTAGTTGCTTTCAAGGGCGGTGTCCAACTTGGAAAAGATATCGATTATGCAAGCAAATGGTAAAGAAGATAGAGGCGATACGAAAATTCAAAGGCACAAGCAATATTACGCCTTTTTCTCACCGTGCTCCTCTTCCTGGCATACAGTTGCAATCATCAGAGGATTTTACTTATTTTGAATCAACAAAACTGGCTAGCAGTCAACTATTGGAGGCACTTCGAGACGAGGACATCTACATGATAGGAGTGTATGGAATGGGCGGAACTGGGAAAACAACTCTTGTAACTGAAGTTGGTAAGAAGGTTGAAGCATCAAATATTTTTGACAAGACTATATTAATTACAGTGTCTCAAAATCCTAATATTAGAGATATTCAAGGAAAAATAGCTGATGTTTTAAACTTGAAATTAGAGGAAGAAAGCGATGAGGGAAGAGCACAACGTTTGTGGTTGAGTTTGAAAGAAAAGAAGCGAATTCTCGTAATAGTAGATGATTTATGGAGAGAGTTTGATTTGAACGATGTAGGGATTCGCTTAGACAATGATAACAAGGGTGCATGGAAGATCCTTCTAACCACTCGTAATCAACATGTATGTGATTTGATGCACTGTCAAAAGAAGATTCATCTAGGACTCTTGGGTGAAGATGAGTCTTGGTCTTTGTTCCGAAAACATGCACATATTGATGAAAATTTCTCCAAGTCATTAGATGGTGTGCCACAAAAAGTATGCATGGAATGTAAAGGACTACCGATAGCAATTAAAGCGGTTGGATCTTCTTTAAAAGGAAAATCCAATGCTGAATGGAAGGTTGCATTTCACAGATTGAGAAACGCAGAGACCATCGATGATAAGGAGGAAGGAGTGGGAGTTGCTTTAAGTTGTCTTAAATTAAGCTATGATTATTTATCAAACAAAGAAAAACTTGTCTTCTTAATGTGTTCTATGTTTCCTGAAGATTATAAAATCTCAGTAGAAGACATGATCCGATATGCGGTAGGGCTTGGACTAGGAGAAGGATTTTCGATAGAGTCGGCAAGAGATGAGATCGAAGCAATGATAAACAGACTTTTGGAATCATGTTTGTTGATGCATACTGGGGAAAGCAAAGAGTACGTGAAGATGCATGACACAGTTCGTGACACAGCCTTATGGATTGCAAAGAGATCAGACAATAAGAAAATCGTGGTAAATGTTGACAAACCAATTAGTACTTTGGAAATGGATGATATTATAAGAGATTGTTTTGCTCTATCCTCATGGTATTTGGAGCAAGATAACAAATTCCATCAATTGCATGCTCCAAACCTAGAAATTCTACTGCTACATTCTAAGAGGTGGAGGTGGAAGTGCTTTGATTTATCGCGTGCAACCTTTGAAGGAATAAAGGGGCTGAAGGTTTTTTCTCTAATTAATAATGCCTATGGTAACCCTCCATTATACTTGCCTTCTTCAACCCATTCATTGACAAATCTTCGAACTCTACGCTTGAATGGATTTAAGCACTTAGGTAACACTTCTTTCATAGGAAGCCTAACAAGAGTTGAGGTTCTTGACTTGCAACATTGTATCCTCGAAGAACTTCCTAATGAAATAGGAAAGCTCGAACGACTGAAGCTTCTAGATTTGTCATTTTGTGTCTTTCTTCAAGAAAACTATAATGGAGCAATAGGGAAATGTTCACAATTGGAAGAGTTATATGCTTCTAAATGCATGCCAAAAGAGTACATTTACCAGTGTGTTACGGACATTATTACTCTCCCAATGCTGCAAAGATTTGTTATATGTACCGACCTTAATAGAGATTTTGCAAAAACCTCGAGACATTTAGAAGTAATGGATTTTAATATCTCCAACTTGAAGAATTCTAAAAAGAATCTTCTTCAAATGGCCGAAACAATTCATTTGATACATCTTCATGGAGGATGTAAAAATATCATGCCAGACATGATTGAAGTTATGAGAGGTGTGAGTTTTTTTACATCTCTCTGTCTTGAGGGTTGTCCAGAGATAGAATACATCATCAATACAGCCTGTGATTCTGAGGTCGAGTTTTTGGTTCCTAAGTTGGTTGAATTAGTACTGCTGGAATTGGAAAACTTGGAAGAGCTGTGTCGTGGTCCACCTAAACAAGTTCTAAGCTTCTTTGAGAGATTAGAAAAACTTGAAATACAACAGTGCTTGAAGTTACACAACATATTTCCACAGGAATGTAACTTACAAAACCTTAAAATCCTCAAAATAACAAACAGCATGTTCGGTGAAGCTCTCTTCTCGATTTCTGTTGCTCAAAGTCTACCACAACTAGAAGTGCTAGAAGTAGCACAGTGTGATGAATTGAAGCTTATAATTGCCACCGGAAGCGAGCATGGTTCTAATTCAGGCAATGAAATATTTCAGACTGATCTAAAGGGTTCACATTTTGTGATGTCTAGATTGAAGAAACTTCAAATTTCTAATTGTAGGAAGTTAGAGTCAATATTACCAATATGTTGTGTTGAAGGACTGGCACCGCTGGAAGAGATACAAATAATTCAAGCTCCTCAGTTGAAACTTGTATTTGGAGAATGTGATCACCAAAATCATTTGTCTCACCAATACTGGAACAAGAACTTGCAGCCTCATTTGAAACGTCTCAAACTTACAGATCTTGATAATCTCATTGGGATATGCCCTGAAAAAAATTGTGAAAATTGGCCGTCTTCGACAGTGCTAATTGTGGAGAAATGTCCAAAGTTGAATGCATCATGGATCGCTATATTGGCCGGCTCTGAGGATAGAGAAGTATACACCCTTTTTTATATTTTTGTTTGATCTGTTCCAATATGCATATGATGCTTAATTAATTTGTCCAAATTCCTTTTTCAGAAAATTTTCAAGGTAGCGAAAATGACCTTAAGAGGTTTTTCTGAATTGAGCCTCATATCAAGAGTAGGTCCTTCTCCAAGACATATTTTGAGTCTCCATTGTCTTCAAAGTTTAGCAGTGAGCAGTTGTAAAAACTTGAGATCTCTATTCTCAATGGAGATACATAGAAGCTTACCAGAGTTGACATCGTTTCGAGTATACAACTGCCACGAATTAGAACAAATCATTGAAGAAAATGAAGAGCTTGTGTCCAATACTGAAGTGTGTTTTCCAAAGCTAACAGATATAAGGGTTGTAAATTGCAAAAAAATGAAAAGCCTTTTCTCTGTTGCTATGATTAGAATGCTTCCTAAGTTAAGCACTCTAGAAATATCCGAGGTCACTCAACTAGAAGAAGTTTTTAAGGGAGAGAATACTATCAATGATGTTGAAATTGGGCTTGTAAACTTGTCGTCAATACAACTGCATAAGCTGCCGTGTTTTGTTGATATCTGCAAAGTTTTTAAGCTACGGACTTCGAAAATTAAACACGTTGACATAGTTGAATGTCCTAAAATTGCTCCAAGTTTGAGAGAAATTCAGGTGATCACTCCTCTTCTGTAGAAAACAAACACTATTGAGTACTAACACAAATTCTATATAGTTTTTATTAGCACATTTCAATAAAGTCATTCAAATAAATTATCTGTTCATAGTAATGTTAAATTAATTTCTCTCATGGCTAAACTTTTGAATTTGATTGTGATGAAGGTGCAGCTAGAAGAATCAGGAGACAGAAGCAGAAAATGATTGAAGGCTTGATCATTATTCTCCCATTTGTGAGATATCTAGAGGTACAGAAAATCTAATATTTTCTAATAAGTTTATAATCAGTATATAAACTTGTGACTAAACTTTGACATGCTAATTGAGATCAACATTATTCCAATCCTTATATGCCAACTTTACAAGCCTTCCACATAAAACCCTATTATGTGATTGTGATTTGCACGTTAAGAAGAGTAACTCTTTTTCACTGTTTAGTTGCAAATTTCATTCTTTAACCACATGTCGATCTGAATAATAGTCTATTCTATATATCACATCTCTTTCAAACGAAAATTTGAAATTGCGATTTCCGAATTTCATGAAACTGGTACAGTAATATTTAAGATTATAAAAGTAAGAGAGAGAGAGAGAGAAAGATGAACTGAAACTATGACTGTTGTATTTTGCAAAATATGATTAATAAACCAGCAGTTCAGTAAGTGTCACTCACTGATTCGGTTAAAGTTAGCTGAAACATTGAAATAGTTTAGAAGGGTCTAAATTGACTAGAGTGGTTAAGAGATGAAATGCTTCAAATAACAGGAAAAACACAATCATATCACCTTGTCATTTATCTTGATTCAATATCTGAATTTTGAGTCTTTGCATATAAAATTTGAAAAAAAAAACACAAAAAAGCTGCAAGAAATAAGATAATCTTACCTCTATAAAAGATGAATCTGATGTTTTGGTCTGTATTCTTTGATCACAAGGAAAATTGAATAAGATACATTGTGAAACCTGATCTACATGTTTGGTTGGAGAAATCTGAGCTGCAGGAATAGCTTCACATAATCCATTCAGTAGTTGTATCGTATATCAGATCACTTGCCTCTTTTTCATTTTTGTTTTGTCTTTACTTGTTCTATTGTCCTTTGCTAGAAGTAATTTTGTAGAATAATGATACAATGCTCACTTTTCTTCGTGCAGTTTATCAAATAAAGAGATGATACATACACTCTCCTCCTGCTTTCACAAGTTCAGGGTTTCATTTCCAGTTTTCTTCACAAACTCCCTTCTCTTCGTTGTAATGTTCAGCTTTGGTGAATGATTTTGTACAACATTCTGCTGAGTTATTGGATGGTGATATGCCATGTTTATGGAAGTGGTGTGTGGATGGAGCATTTGATGAATATTGCTGGCGAGGACGAAGTTTATCATTAAAATGTATCATTTTAGTAATATCACTATGTTGCATTCTACCTCTATTGTGTAATTCTATTCAATAACCGCGATTTTCGACGTTATCTTTCTTAATTTGTAATAAATAGAAACTTCAGTTGATATTTGGAGATTGGGAATAATAATTCTTGTAATTCTTGAAATGGCAACATTAAAGTTACCTACATACAGAAGTGATATGTAGGGGAATCATATAATCCTAATTTCCTTGCCAAAAGTAATCTAAAACATTGTAAAATGTCCTTTCTTCATGCCATCATATGCTAAATTCACCATGTTGTACTTGAAGACGTGTTTTCCGAATCGATTTTGAAGCAAAAAGTTATCCAAACAAATGATAAAAATAACATACAATTCAATTCGGTTTCTTCCTTTAAGTACATATGATTTGATCCAATCAAGTGTAGTTTGAATTACACAACATTCTCAAATATATAAGACAGTTGATGTTCTAGCATTCAATATGTCTTAGAAACACAAGTAAATGACTAAAAAACCCAGCGGCAGTTAACTGCAGCCAGTTAACTACTGTTGTGGGTATTTTAGTATTTTACTTATGTTTTTAGAAAGTTTATGATTTTTTTTTTTTTTAAGAAACTAAAATGAATTAAAATACTGAAAGCCTGAAGATTTCAGTACAAGCAGTGCCAAAGCCCCAGTTGAGAAAGTCAATTACATGAATGTGGAAACAGTCAAAACGGGAACAAAAACTTCCGTGTTACATAAAAATTCCCAAACAAGGTAAAGGGTTCAACCACCATGAATGGTAGGAAAACACAAAGCTAAGGCGGTTCGCTTTCATCCACCAGTATGATTGAAGCTTAACCTTATCTAAAAGTTGATGAAAAGAGGCTTCTTTTTGGTGAAATATTCGAGCGTTCCTTTCAGGCCAGATCACCCACACACCCACACACAAGATAGCCAAATAAGATTCAAGAAAGTTTATGATGTTAAAACAACAATTGTCAAAATATAATAACACAGTTGTTACCGAAAAAATATATATATTTATAAATACAATTTTTATAAATCCAAATAACAAATACTTATTGACCTCATGTTCAAAAAAAAAAATACTTATTGACCTGATTTCCTGATTATTATTCTATATCATGGGTAAACAACAGAACCATAAAATTCTATCAAAAAAGAAAACAGGACCAAAAATTATTCAAAACCTTCACAATGCCGGGCCCCAGCTTGTAATAAGAAACACAATAAGGGCTGCACAAAAATGGCATTGGTAAATTGAAGCACATCTGCAACAATAGCAAAATAATCTACAACAAATTTTTCTGCACCAAAATTTAGTGCAACAAAAGGGCCACATTTTAATTACGGGGCCACTGGTCCTTCAATGGCATAAGATAGAGACTCTTCTGCCAAGTCAGCTTTAAACAGTAGTGTCTGCAAAGCGTGCAGCATATCATAATCCGGATCAAGTCTCCGTTGCCACCCCTAAATGCAAAAGAAATTCAAAGTGTTAGTTCACATTAATTGGTTAAGCAAGAAAATAATCATTTAAGTCGGAGCTCACTACTTCATGTATAACCAATTAACCATCCTATACATATATGGTGCTTAAAATTTAAGCCTTGCATTGTAACACCCTGAAGTTCCTGACAGGATCTTGGTTTCATACATTAATTAAATAAATATAAATGAAATATCATTAAAATTTTAACGGACTAAACGGGAATCGCAATCATCCAATTGTGGTCTAAAAGCTCAAGAGATCTCAGACTGAATTCTAGCAGACCGTGAGCTCACACTTTTTTACAAATTTGATGAATTTAATGAACCGATACATTTTGATTAGTGAATAAATTGCCAGTTATTCAAATTATTTAATCCGGATAAGACTTTTAAAGAGTCCCACATCGAATAAGAGATGGCCTGCCAATGTGTTTATAAGTAGGGGCAATCCTCACCTCACAAGCCGGTTTTGTGGGGTTGCGTTAAGCCCAACCACGATTTCTAAGAAAGACATTTATTGTGTTTGGTTTAGCATTGAAATGTGTTTCAATATGCATTGAATGTTTTAACCGAACAAACAGTCATAGATTCAATGAGCATCTCATAACCTCATTCCAAATACAGAAATGGAGTCCCTGTAGCCCAATAGTAACTACAATGTAGGCTCACATAGGATGTAGGCTTCACTAATAGTCGATAAAAAGTGAATCTAGTGGAAGGTAGTATAAATCTTATATTAAATGCAGCAAAGGAAAGCTAGAAAATTTATAAAAACCATCAAAAACTAAATTGATCTACAGTAATATTTTTTCAATCTAGTCCAATGGCATTAATGATCTGAATGGCTTATTGTTATCATATATAGAGGGATACGGTTTGGTTATTACTTATTGTTGTTGTAAACAACTATAAACCCATAAATCAAATAACTACATATAATGCTGCTTTTGTTCTCAAGCATAGAAGTATAATGGAATAGAAATTAAGTGTTAGGCTTCTTCAATAAAGAAATTAAGTTTTAGGCCCCTCATATTCTACGAAAAAACAAAGCTTTCTAACCATGTCATATAAAGGTGAGACAAATAAGCTGCATCTTCGAGGCTATATGAGGACTATCAACAAATAACTCAACTAATCAGAACACGATAAAGACATGAGGCACAATAATGGTGTCCACAGTCCAGCGTAGATAGGTGGTAATGAAAAGTTGTGCATTTTGGGAAGAAAAAAAAAATATGAACTCTCAACCAACCATAAGAAATGCACAGAAGCTAAATAATCACTCAATGTGTCAATATTCACTTCATTTATAAGGATGTGAAGAATGGTTTGTTAAAACTTAAAAGTGTTATTCAGATGCAGAACTTACCTCCAGAACTAATGTAGTCACTATCACAGCGCAAATATTCCCATCTATATTGACTTTACACTGCCTAACATGCTCGAGCAAATGTTGCATACGATCACCTGAGTGGACAGCTTCACCTTCTGCAGACCTCCATAACTTAAATGATTTATCCACCTCCTGTTAAATGCTAAAAAATTCAGGAAAAAAGTATAGGCTGATGCTGAAACAATTATGCACATTGGTATGTTAATAATACATTTTCAACTGTATATTGGTATCGAGATGCAGGAGACTTAGACTTCAGTAAAATTAAAATAAAAAATAATCAGTCTTTCACCATGCTGTGTCAAAGATGATGCATAATACATTATGTGCACACAGCTACTAATGTTAGACTCACTTTCTGACATAGACTACGAGCATCCAACTAACATGATTGTTTTATTCAAAAATACACGTCTAGCCATCAAACAAGAGTTCTTATGCTATCTAAAGATGTTGAAAACTATTGATCCAGACTTTGTACTTTATCAAAATGATAGGATCCTTTTCGAGCAAGGATAATGCTCCAGAGGAATTAAGGATGGGAAGGGAATCAAAGATAATACAATGGGTCAATTCCTCATTAGATCATGTCATTCCATCTATTCCTACATATATTGTGAAATTGGTTCTCTAATGTGACACATCCTCTGTCAAGTTAATGACCTAAAGCCACAACTGGTGATTAGAGGTCCAATGAATAGCCGCGCTTCACATATAGGATCGTATAAATTTTTAAGTAAAGCATAGAATTAGTCAAAAATATGAATGCAATACAATATTAAGCATGCTATGTGCTAATAAGTTATCAATATTTTAATACAAATCATACATAGAAAACAAAGCAGTAGTTCTTTACCTCGATGAAAGATTTTGGGTCAGGGCAATTCTGTTGTTTTGATAATCTAAGGGTGCACTCGGCAACACCGCGGCCATCTTGAAGTGCAACAGCCTTAAAAAATTCCAGTAAACATTCTCGTTCCCTCTTTGAAAGTTCAGTAGTCATGCCTACATCAAGGAAAACGACATGGGGTTTTGACTTAAAGAGCTGTACAGCAGGTGGTGATTTCCTTTTCGCCATACGAACAAGAATATTTCCAGGATGCATGTCTGCATGAATAAAGTTATCCACCTGGAAGAAGAGATGTATATATAAGTTTACACAATCAAATTATTTCACTCAAATATCTAATTATCCACAAGATATCACCTAAGTGATTACGACTTGTAATTAATGGAGAAGAGAGAATCATTATCGATCTATGTTGTCAATCTTAGAAAGCAGCATGGAGTGGCCAACCTCAAATCTAGGATGGCAGCAAAGGGCATAAGAGGATCGTAACTAAAAATTCAAAATATTTCGTGTTTTATTCAACAAACTTTGGGCTCAAGACAAGACTACATGGTTAGGGGAAAAATAATGAAGCCTTTTGGGCTTAAAGGACACAACTAAAAGAAAGCAGAGAATGACACTGATGCGCATCTCTATCCTTCTCCTTTACTCCTTTTATCTTCTTTATTCTTCCCTTTTCCTTTTGTGGTGATCGGAAAAAACCAGATCATGACTAAAATCTCTTTAGTCACTAGGGTGAAAGGGGCATTTCAAACCCTAGCCCCTTTTGTGGCGGCAATAGGCCACAGAGCACAATTCTTGCAGCCAGAGCCATTCCAGCAAAATGCAATACACCAGTGTTTAGCGTCACAGAGAACACCTCTGATGCTCCGCGATTATGTGACCGCGCTGTTATTGACAACATAGTTCTGGACATCTATGAGGCTTTATCACACACGCATATTGGTTAAAAAATATTAACAAAAATCATAATGAAGATGATGAATCCTCTCTCACAAAATCCTTGAAAAATTTACCATTCTTATAAATTTAACTCTTGTCTTGAACTAACCAAGGAAAGGCATAATGATATATTACAATGAGGAGTTTTGGAATGTTAAGAAAATTGGTTTTTGTTAAGTTTATTTTCATTCTTTCTATTCTATCTTTCCTTAATTCAGATAAGCAAATCCAAATAATATAAAACAAAGAAGACAGTGATTTATAACCAGTAACAGAAAAGTGATTGATGGACGAAGATGATTTTGAAGTAACAGGCCTAGAATTTTTCCCATTTATTGCAAAACAATCTCTTTGTGCATGTGCACATGCAATCTTTATCAACTGGGTTCAATGTTGCATGCAATTAAATCATATCATCATTTAATACTTTCATGAGCTAGCTAAATAAAACTAACAGAATCTGATAAACACAAATCTACAACCATGTTAAGAAAAAGAAAATAAGACAAATCACATGAGAATTCATAATATTTTACCAAAAGCATCTTTAAAAGAGCATGTGTTCCAATATGAGCGAGAGAACTTTTGATATGCTCATGTCCTTCAAGATCTTCAACAAAATGTAAAACACTTTCACCTTGTTCATAAGTTTCCACCAAAACAGAAGGGTGCACGAGAGGGTACAGAGGTATTGGGAATGAAACATCTTTCGATCTCCGGAAATTGTAGATAAAGCGATTAAGATGTGCCGCTTCCCTTGAAAGATCAACTTGAGACATCATAAAAACAGCAAATTGTTGTATGCTCTCATCTAATCTCAACCACTTCAAATTAGGAATGATACTCGTTATCTTGGAAACAAGATTTATAATGAAAAAATCCCTTCTAATTGCTTCGGTAACCCCCGGATGTCGAACTTTCACTGCTACAACAACAGGTTTTATTTGCTGACCAGGGTACTTGTACTTTAGTGTAGCTCGATGAACTTGAGCTATGCTACCCGAAGCTACTGGTTCTTCCTCAAACTTTTCAAATATTTCATTTAACTTGCGACCAAACGCGGTTTCAATACATTTTCTGCTATAACTAAAACTATGTGATGGTGCTTTGGTTTGAAATTCTGCTAGTTCATCACAAAGATCCCGAGGAAAGAGATCGGGTCTGGTTGCAGCCCATTGACCCCATTTAATGAATGCTGGGCCGGCCTTTGCAAGTGTATGATGAACAACACGAATCCATGTTTTTCTAAATTGAATACCAAAATAGTGAACTAAAGGAGCCATAGCTATGCAAGGGGAGAACAAAACTAGTAAATACAAAGCCCTGAGAAACAAGGCAAACATCTCAAGGGCATCCAAGAGAACTGAGGTTAAATATACACGTCCATCTTGTGCGTGTAAGTACAATAAATCCCTTGTCGGGAATGCTTCCGCTTCTGCTAATTTACCTTGTGTCCAGGCGCTTAGTATGACAGCAATCATACCATGAATAACAAAATTTGATTTAACCATAGCTAGACTCACAGCACGGGCAATTTGACCTACTGGAGGTAGAGCTGGCCCTTTATGGAAACGCATCATGTTCCAAAGAACTTGACCATGCTGGTATTTTGCATTATTTGAAGGGAGGGTATACAAGTTCCTCGCACTGCCATTCATCAACAACTTAACCTTTGTTTTATATAACATAAATGGAGTTTGTCCTTTCTGTACGACTGCATAGTATGAGAAAAATTTGTAGGTTGAGTAAGGGATCCCGATTGGATGGAATCCTTCCAAGTTGCCATTGTTCTGTTTCCGGTGAAAAGAATGCACAAACCTTCTAACATTTCCACTAGCAAGAAGCCTGCATATTTTATTGAATGTTTAATCTTCATATGCTGAAACTCAAAGTCTCAAACGAAGTTAAGATGCAAAATAGACATACAAATATCCTAGAATAATGCAATAGCTGAAAAGCTCTCCGCAAATACAAAATTAATCATTTTAAAAATAAAAATAAAAATGGGGAGGGTAAACTATTTTTACTCAAAGTGGCACTAATGATCATTTTACAACTGTCCTCAAGGGGATTTAAAATTTGTTCCTTGAGGTTACAAGGCCAAGCGCTTACTACTGAGCTCACACCTCATGGACAAACACAAATTGATCGTAAGTGGCCGCTCAGCAAACAACTTAATTAAGCATTTTTTCAAGAAACTCTTATCACATAAGAGATCATGTCGTAAGAGCTAACATTCAACAATCTATTTCCATTTAAAAGTGCACGCCGAAAAATTCTTTACATTCTAGACATTTATTCACTGTATAGATAGAATATATGTTTGGATATAAATTGTACATTGCGTTAAAATAAGATGAAAAACAGCTTATGGGCATTTCATAAGCTATATTTATATGTTCTTCCAAATACTTGCATAAAAATCTATGTCATAAGTCAAAATATGGGCATGTTTCAATGGACTTATTTGAGCTTATCTCTTGATAATTGTGAGACTGTTTGGGAAGCTAATAGAAACAGCTTATGACATGTCCATAAGCTGTTTTCAGCTTATTTTCATAACCTCTACATAAGATAGATTATGAAAACAGTTTATAGCTAATATGATATTTTACCTTTACTTTCTCTTTAGTTATAGAAATAGCTTATACATAAGCACTTATAAAATAAGTCCTTATACTATAAGCACATAATTAAGTTGTTATCCAAGCAGAGCTATAAATAAGTTCTACAAAACATCTCCCTGATAGTAAAAAGTCATACAAACAAAGCTCCTACAAAACCATAGGTTTTGAAATTTATAAAAAGAAAAAGCTAAGACAGTTTATATTTCAATGTAAAATCGTTTTTTTTACCGGAATTGGAAATTTCCACGGCAAAGTTTGTCTCTTGCTCTAGAATCTTTCCATTTAGGTCTATGCAAACATGTTTTTAAGAACTGTATACCTTACAAGCTATAACACTACAAAAACAAAGTTAAGCATAGCACTACTAGGATTGAAGAACCCTAAAAATTGAATGGAAAATTTTGAAATATAAACAACAAACTTATACCAATTAACATTGAATATAAGTGATCAAAACAATATAAACAAATGACATTACTAAGATTATTTATACGACAAAACAAAATCATGCATTACTATGATTAATTTGTAGTTATGATAATGATTACATATTAGATATACATGCAGAAAATTCAGATAAAATTGAAAAGAAAAAACAAGAACCTTGACATGATGACGTGGGTTTTATGACAATGAGTTCCAATGTTGAACAGAACATCCTCGTTCTGTGTCGGTCAGGAGGATCAGGTCGTACAAGGTAGCGTTGACAACATGTTGTCCTGTGTCTGAGGCACCGCAGTTGGTGGGAGAATTCTCTAGTGGTCAATGTTTGTTTCAAATTGGGTATGGGTCTATCTATCCTTCAATTCATCGAATAACTTGCTACCTACACCCTATTTTTTTTTCCCTACACCTACTCAATATGTGATTTCATGAAAATACCCGTATTCCATCACGGTGCCATTTAGCTTGGACCCATTGAGGTATTGGTCCATGGTGGACCAATTTTTTCTAGATTTCTGCTCTCCCCCAACACAGAACATTCGCGCCCTACAGTGTTATCTAAAATGCATCTGCGTTAGTTAACTAACGCAAGTGTAAAATTATGTGTTAGTTAACTAATGTTGCGCTACTTAAGTAACGCACGTATAAAGAATTGCGTGAGTTAACTCACGCCCAATCTGTGCAAAAAATCAGAAGAGGCAGAAACCTCTATTTTTCCTAATTTTTCAATCCTTCTTTCATACATTCATTCAGGCATACATTCATTCAGTCAATTGCATACATTTTTCATCATTCATTCAAGCATTCATTCAATCAAGCATTAAACTCATAATTATATTACGAAAAATAATGGAATAAACAACGGAATAAAATAACAAATAATGTCATAAAAAATGCAAAAAAGCGTAAGTGTAATAGGATTACAACCAAATCCAACAAAATGTCATAAAAAAACTACACAAGTCATACTAGTCCATCACATGGACTCCTACTCCTCCTCCGCGGAGCCGACATCTGCTCTTGCATGCTCCGCTCAGACTGTATGCCCTACGTCAAGCGCATAACCTCATCTGGATTACGAAACACATCAGGATGCCCCATTGCACCGTCCACTCTGGCCCTGATGCCCCATTGCTCAACAATAACCTCCTCATAAGGAGGGAGAGGACGAGAAGGGGCATCAGTTGCGTAGTCAGGAATGGCCGCAGGGGGGTTCACAATAGGATGTGATACTCTAACGAACCATCTCATGCACCCCTTAGTATGAGTCCACGGCTGGTTATCCGGAACCGGATGACCCCTCTGCTGATGCCTGAGGACATCTAGAGCAAACTCCGTGAAGGCCTGGGCCACGTCATCTGCCGCAAGAAGCTCAATGTCTGTAGGAGCCCTGGGAGCAGTCTGGACATACCCGTACTACCTAAGAACCCACTCTGGCAAGTGACGGACCATCATGTCACTGCTGGCCATGATCCATCCGGAGTACCAGCATATGTCCTGAAAGGGCGTGATGTGTTGCCGTCTCTCGTACGGCCTCCATGTGACATGAGAATGGTCCAACGAATCAATGGCAGCTCGGTAGTGTCCAGGATTAGAAAATCCCCTGGGAGGTTTCCATTAACTGACAAGCGGGGGAACAGTAGGGTCATAGTCCTCATCTTCAATCCTCGGAATGATGTTCGTGAAGTGTGTCAAAGTCCCCCTGCAAACACAAAGAAATATATTTATATCAGCACAAATATTATACAAACAACTATACATTTACGATCCAATAAGTAAAAAAGAAGAAAAACAAATATTACCACAAGCAAGGTCATGTAATCACCACAGGAAGCCACAGATGAGTCAGAGGTAAGAGATAGCTGCTCATATAGGAAAGCAAGTCTCATCCCACCCCATGACCAGTTGTCCAACTCGTCCATATCTTGTAGCGCAAGCAGCCACAACAGATTAATGTTTTTGCTGTTCTTGCCAGAAAAAATGGTCCATCCAAGCAAGAGCAACAGAAACGCCTTAATACAGGCCAACCTAACATGAGCTCGCTCGTCTTGCTCCTCCTGTGTGTCAATCTCAAGCAGCTGATTACACATATTCAAGAGCTCCTCGTAGCGCCTCTTCAGTACACCAAAACTGACGTGAGCAGCACCCTGTTTTGTCATCTCCTTAGCGGCAGCCTCCACTGTAAAAACTAGGTCCACCTGCATCATCTCTAGCCTCTCCTCGCGAGTTAACTCTCTATAAGGAAGGAGCCTCCCAGTGATGGGGATGCCTAGGAGACACGCCACATCATCTAGTGTGATGGTCATCTCCCCAACAGGTAGATGGAAGTTGTTGGTCTCCTCATGTCATCTTTCTGACATCGCACAAACGAACCCGTGAGAGATGTTCTCGTACCCACTAGTCAGGAGGGGAGTAAGACCGGACATATTCACTTCATCCCAAAACCATTGGTTTTGTTCACACGGCTGAGGGATTGTCAGGTTTTTAAGGCTCAGCTTCTTCCCGTGTGAGATACCTTTCACCCTATGTTTTTTTCGAAACCGAAATATAAAAACAGAAAACAACAAACAACACCGTTAAATAAATAATAAGTAAAATAAACATTAAATATATTCTAACATAAATTTTAATTCTAACATTAAATAAGTAAAGTAATAATTAGAATAAGTTATATAAATAGTAAAAGAAATAAAATAAACATTAAAATATACTTACATCAGCATCGACCCAAATCCGGCATGCCACATGTCCACCAAAGTGAGGTAAAAGCATGAGCTCATAAGGCCCCCTGCATAGGTGTTCAGTCCGGCCTCGTACACCACCCTCGACACCCCCTGAAAACGACCCCCACCATCATGCTGCTGAGGCTGCTCAATATCAGCCTGCTGCCGAGGCTCCTCAATATGAGGCTGCTCCTGCTCAATACGAGGTTGCTCATGATGATCCTCATACTGATGCTGCTGATACGCATCAAACTGATACTGGTGAGGCTGAGGCTCCTCAAAATGATACGCCTGATCCTGCGCCTGCTCATACACCTCATAATCCTGCTGATACTGTGTCGGATCCACCGTCTGGGATGGACCCGTCTGTGACGTTGATCCCCCAGCAGCATCAACTCTACCAAGTCTCATTCCCCCACCTCTCCCTCGACCAGCCATAGGAGGGTGTAATGCTTGTTTCTCCCTCCGTAAATTACTAGTAGGGGCAGACCTCCCTGCCCTAAATCTGTCACTCCTATCCTGAGGCGGCTCAGGAGGTCTCTGAGACATATTTGCACAACATTTCAAAAAGCAAAATATCAATGACACATTTTCACACGGACATTGTGTCATTTCTAACAATTCAACAACAACACTAATATTTCAACAGTGTCAATTCAATCCGTAAAATACCACATTGTAGTCAAACTAACTATAATCAACATTAACAAACATATTTCTAACCAATTTCATCATTAACATTGAAAAAATCAAAAGAAAATTCATTGAGACATTTTAACAAACACCTAGAGTCCATATTTCAATCAACTTCAAATCAAACAATTTCAAAACCCTAAAACTACCACATTTCACTATAAACAACATCTAATATACTATTCCTAACTTAATTTATCACTAACAATCATAAAATCTAACATGCAAACAAAATTTATATAAACTTAAAAATGTTAAATTTCTTATAAAATTCGAAAATTTCAACCAAAAAAATGCAATGAAATAGGATAATCATCACTTACTTGATATTGTGGGAGAAATTGGCTTTGAATGGCGCAAGAATGGTGAAAATCGCACTTGGAGGGGAAAAATTCGTGTTTGGAGAAGTTGAAAAAATGAGGCACTGTGTCTCTGTTTTGCTGATAAATGACTTAAGTCATGCATACATTATAACGTGCGTTAGTTAAGTCACGCTACGTGACTTAACTAGCGCAGGGGTATTATGGTATTTTTAGTTGGGTGGGAGTGAATTGTGGTGGGGGCAGAGCAGAAATCAAGAAATTATTGACCAATTCAACCCCACGAAGCAAAACTATACGACCATTGACCCACCTACTCATTTGTCTATCCCGTACAACATGATTTTAATACTGAAGTGGTTGATAAGTGATTTTGTTCCGTCACACAAACACAATGAAGGTCTTATTTGCAAATCAATGTGGGTCACCAACAGAATCGAAAAGGGAAACGGGAAGGAATAGAGTTGCCTACATATGAACAAATGGAGCTAGTTGAATTAATTATTATAAACAAACAGGGACATTGTTGAATTAATTGTAAACAATTGATCTCATCGCTAACATAAATAATTTGCAGATTGAGAAGCTCGCGATCCCAGCACAGCAAAGGAACGAATCACAAGCGGAAAATGACGGATTGATACCCACTCACATAGGGAGGGACCATTCTTTGCCTTACGGCTACTAATTCACACGCATTTATGCTTCTCTCATTCCTTTTCCATTTTTCACACACACACACACACACACACACACACACACATATATATATATATAAATCCTAATCACCACCTCTATATGACGTCAAAGTTAACATTTAAGACCGCAAACTAAAGGAAATGATTAATAAGGAACTATAGATAAACTACAAATAAGATAAAGAAACAAATATGTAATTTGGATTATTTTTTTTGAAGTAGGAAAAAAATTATTATAACATGTATTATTTTTGTTTCCTTTCATAATTCATAGTGTTTATACAAATGTTGTAAAACTACATTAATAGTATATCACAATTTTACTACTAATCTGTTTCACAATATTTATTACTTTTGGAGAACAATTTTGTTTAACATTACTTGTCACTTTCAAGCTTCACTGCAATATTAATTATTGACTCGTCAATAATATCCTTACTTATTTATTGTAGAAAGAGAAATAATAAATGGTTAAAAATATTATAGAAAAAAATACACATAATTTCATAAAAAATAACAAAATTTATTTGAGTTTTGATATGTGGAAATTCATAAAAAAAACGACAAGTATTATCAAACAAATAAATTATATAAGGTAAATGTTAACTTGTGCCCTTAAAGCACAAATTTAGAAGCTAAATGTAGAAATAATATATTGGAATGCGTGCATTAAATTTAATCTTTAATGTTTTAATGAATTGAATGCACAAAGTTTAAGGGAATATTTCTTTTTTTGGATTTCTTAACATGTGCCCTAAGGGTACAAGTTAACACTACCCATTATATAATAGTAAGGTCATATTAACTTATGCCTTTAAGACACATGTTAAACAACAACAAAAAAAAAGCAATTTTATATTGAAAAACACAATATGTCAATTTTTAAAAAGTTGAATACACGACTTTTGATACACATATTTCTATAATAAGTTCCTTAATATTACCCTTAAAGTCACGAGTTAGCATTTGTTTTTTTTTTTCTTTTCTATGTCTTTCCATCCCTTTACCTCCAAACTTGCAAAATGGCTTAGGCTCCTCCCGCATTGCATATGCTTTGAGTTTGAGACTTTAGTCTAGTTTAGGAATTTGGGGAAAAGCGAGAAAGAAGTGGAGTGAAAGACCATTCATATTTTGACCATAATTGTTGGCTTTGCAATCCACCAAATATTCGTTTTACAATCTATCTAAGGACCACTCCACGGTACTTTCTTTTTGACAATTTATTTCATTTACTACGAAACAAAGCAATACTATAAAATACAGCAATTGAAGCAGGAGAAACGTAAGACAATAGGAGGCAAAGATACTGTGGCAGATTTGATCAGAAGGTTAAAACAATGATGCGTGCGTGCTTCTTCTTCTTTCTTTTGTACGAACACCAACCTTCGTTCTGTCAATTGTCGGCATCATACATCAACCATGGCCCCATTATGTGGGTCACGTGATCTAGCAGTAGTGTACTAGTATCAGTATGCTAGTATATGAATAGGATTAGGGCTCAGTGTTTTTGCTTGTTACGTACCATTTACTAGTTACTACTACAATAGCCACTAGTTTGGTACCACTCTAACCCTTGGTCAATAAAGCTACTAAAATATGACATTTTTTCCCTTCGGATTTGTGTGTTATCTTTGAGTTAAGGCCAAGTCAATTTACTGCGTATCTTTCTAATTTTATTGAATGTTTTCGGATGGAATTTGGATTTTCTCTTTTTCCTTTATCCATACTTCATCAAGCTGTATCTATCACTTTTTAAATTTTAGAGAAATGATAAAGAGAAAAAAAATTTAAAAAAGAAAAAGATCTTAAGAGAGAAGATCAAGATATAGATACAAATTGGAGAAAAAAAAGAATAAGAGGAAGAAGATGATCCAAATACCCTAAATGGATTACAATATGACATTTTTTTTAAGGATACAATATGGCATTTTAGAATCCGGAAATAAGTGCTATTTTCTTACTTGCTAGTAGCTACCAGTAAACAATTATTTATTTATTTTTGACAAAGCAAAGAATGTCTCTTGTATAGGATTGAAATTGTGATATACTATTTGTTAACAAGTGCCCTTAGACCTAACGGCAATTGTTAAGAATACCAAAATTAGTAACTTTGCATTGTATTAACAAATTTTTAACTTTTGAAAAGTCAAATTTTTCATTTTTCATCATATCTCAGTACAATATTTTTATTCTTATGCTCTTAACCAATTTCTTAAGAACACTTTTTAGCATTTTCTTTTTTTTTCATCGGCGGTTTATTTTGTAAGATTAGAGAAGACTGTCCATAGTGTAAACAATCCTAGCTGTATACACGTGAGATCCTATCCAAAAATAGCATTTTCCATTGTAGTTTCTAAAACTAGAAATTGCCTTTATACATCATTCACCTGTTTTTTTCCTTGAGTAATTCACCTATATTTTTTAAATGTTTTTTTCAACTTAATTTATTCTTTTTGGTCAGGTAACCTAGGAACTAAAATTCACTTTATAAGATGAATAAGTGGGGTGTCCGGGGTTCGAACCCCGGCCCCTGCATATAACAATGTATTGTTCTACCAACTGAGTTATGCTCACGGAACTCAACTTAATTTATTCTATAATTTACTAAATAGGAAATAAAATTTTACCTTTTTTCCCCCTTCTATTTCACTTCGAAGTTCGAACCAACAACTTTTCCCTTAAAGCCACCTCACTATTCTTTTCTTCATTACCCTTCTTTGGGAGGGAGATTTTAGAAGGCTAAATCTATATTCTATTGTATATTTGATATTTTCACAAAATTTTTAAAATATTTGTATATTTTATTTCATATTTAATTTATTGTAAAAATGTTTTATACTATTCTCCATTTATTTTTAAAAGAAAAGAATGTTCTCCCCTCTCCTTCAAAACTCAATCGACAAACAAATTAGTAAATCATCAATTTAATCCCTGTCTTTGTAAGCCACTCTCAAATTAGTCTCTGACTCTATTAATATTTCAAAACAGTCATTGTCTTTGTCAAAAGTTTCTCAATTAGATCCTTATCTTTATGTTTTTGTCACACGACGAGAGACTCAATTGAAAAACTTTTGAGAAAGATATAGACTATTTTGAAATATTGTCAAAAGTTTCTCAATTAGATCTATTTTTCTTTGTTTTTATCACATGACGAGAGATGTAATTGAAAAACTTTGACAAAGATAGAGATTAAATTAAAATATTAATAGAGTCAGAGACTAATTTGAGAGTGACTTATAAATAAAAAAACTAATTTAATGATTTAGTCAAAAACACAAGAAAGGAGAGTAGTAAAGGAAAATCAAGCAAAGCCATACTCAGAATCAAAACTACACGAGATTTGAATTTTAACAGTCTTTTAATTACATTTACATTAACCACACTAGAATATTATCTTCTCCTTGTATACAAATAAAAATAAAAATTATCTTCTCCTTTGATGCATATAAATAACTTCAGATAATTCTCGTAGAGATAGTTTAACTTTGAATTTCTCACTTCCCTACATTTATGGTTCGAGTTTTCCCGCTAAATGATCATGTACTATCTATGTTGGAAAAAAAAATTGTGTAGACTTTTCAATGAGTAAATGATCATTTCTTAGGTTAAAGACGCCAATTTTATATCGAAATTAACTCCCTAATTTTAAAAGTTATATATTTATCATGAAAGCTTCTAAAAAAATACAATATTTGTCTTGAAACAGCAAGAAACTGTTCAAAACGATACACAAGTCTATCTTATATAACGACGTTTTTTAATTTAATTGACTAAATTTCCATTTTATAAATATGATTGAGTTACACAGCAATTATAATTTGGAAGAACAAAATGGTGCTTGACTCACAACTAGAATGCTGGCCTACTTATTTGAGCATTTAACTGGGTCTGTGATACAATACAAATTATACAACCACGTAGTATGATCTTCTTACACGGTCTCATATGGCCGAACATGTTTTGATTTTTTGTCACCTAGTTGTGGCATGTCCGACATGTGTAATACCAAAACATTACCGTGCTCTTATCTCATCACAGATCACACTGGTTTTCTGCAGAATAATGTTTTACCGTAAATGTTCTACTTCAAAGAAAAATCACACATTCTCTATTTTCACAATTAAGTCATAATTTATCTATTAGCACAAGAACGTCCTTATTGACCGTGGAAGCTCTCAGTTGGCAATGCAGTGTGAAAGCAATAAACTAGTCTTAAGACGCAAAGCAAGAGGGAGTTTTTAAGTTGTAGGGACGATTCTTTCATAGACAGGACACTAATATGAAATGCATTGTACATGCCAGAGTCAGTGAAGTCGGTGATGAGTGGGGACTGAGGTCCCACACCCTGATGAACCTCGGAATCAACACAATCAGGCGTAATGTAACATAACAACTTGATTTTGGCGGGAGCATCAAACACAACAAAAAAAAGTTGTACAAAAGCGAATTCAAACTCAAACGTCAAACGAATTGCTAGATTATTTTAGGTAGATTGAGCATGTGCTTAGAACAACGGCGCATTTTGCCGGTACAAAACCACAACAGCGTTGAAGCTTTACTCTTGTAGCTTCTCTATTTTCACAGTGAAAATGCTCGGGACACGAAAAACAATTTGCAAATGCAGCATGCTAACCCGTCGCATGCTACAAACTCTAAAGAGGGTCGGCCCATTAATTTTGATTTGCAGGCGAGGCTTAAAAGCAAATTTTAATATATGAGATATTTTTAGTTTACATATGATGGCTTTTTTGTTTATAAAATCTAATGAAATATTGTTTTCTACTGGGAGGCCTAAAGCAAGGGTTTTAGTAACCTTACCCTTGGGCCAGCCTAATTCTCAAGCCATGACTTTAAACGTCACCATGAAAAACTACATACATGTCATGAGGTCGAGATCCCCTCCATTTCAACATGTTATCGTTTCATTTACCTGGTTTAATTTCAAAAACTGCTGGTGTTTTTTTGGCAAAAGCAATTAGAATATTCATTCATCTAATAAAAGGCATAAGCTGTAACCAAACAAGAGTTTTACAAATTCAAAGAGTCCACCTAAAACAACCTGGTAGCAATACAAAAAAATAAAAATAAATAAACACTTGATGTACTAGGATTTGAAGAACGAAGCCACCAAAACTTCGTAAACGGCACATCAAGAGTTCTAACGCCTAACTGCCTTGAGAAAATAATCACTATTGTTTATCCTTATAACAAGTTATACTTTTTACTGGCAATCAGCATTCTGCCTGTGGAGCCTTGCGTTCAAGTACTAAACATTTGCATCCATGGAAATACACATCATTGATAAAAGGAATTTAAGGACAACCCGGTATTCTTATCGTGGAATCAATATATTTTTCCTGTTTTGGACCAAAATCTTGATCAAGTGAACTCCAGGACACCAAAGAAGCTTTGGATGCATTGAAATCATACTCCAAAAAAAGCTCTCAAGATTTCACATTTTGAAGGTTTGCAGTAGATAGCTTCGTAATCATTCTATCATGATTAAGCATGGCGCTAACACTTTCAACCACCAGAATGATCTGCCCACACGAGAAGAAACTTCAGTTTACAGAATGACAATGTACTGAATCATTTAAATTAAACAACTTGTCAGCTCCAAACCAAATGATTCAAATTCTTAAGATAAGCAATTTACAAAAGCAATGAAATTTTCCACTAGAGAGATTAATTGAGATGCTTGATTTCTAACTCGTGTCAACTAGGAGCTTGTTAATTAATTGAATAAAATAAGGTTCACGAGGTCCCATGGCATAGCTAAGTCAGCAATAAACTGATGACGTTACAGGGAGGGTTTGATTCCTACGAATATTTTCCAACCCTTTTCCTCGCACCTCCCTTCCCCCACTCATGGTCCCACTAGAGGTGCCTCCCTCAATCGTGCCCAGATAGGAGGAACCTCAGTATTCGCCCAAACCAAAAGGTTCATGAACTTACTTTACTTCAGCTCTCAATATAGCAAATATACAAGGTAAGGTAAATAATTTCATCTAGGTTCACACTTGCTTAGTATTATCTTAAAACTTGTATGATTCAGTTTATAAGCTACTCTTATCCGGATAAAATAAGTAAAGTGTGAGGTAGATTTAGTGACCAGGACCTTCAATTTGAAAAGAGCAGGGGAGAAAAAAGAGACATCAACAATATTAACACAAGAGGATCTAATATCAATGAGAAGAGATAATGCACCTGCAAGCAAGCATAACCAATTGCAGTAGCAAAGTAAAAGTTTGCATTCCCAGTACCCTGCCAATTTCATTAAAGTTCAGGAAACGAGGATAGCAAAATAATTAATCTATTTGAAAATTTAGAACAGCCCAAAACTCCATACCCTCCATATCCATAGGTTGTGCATCACAGGGCTAAGAAGTGAAACTCCAACATAACCAGAAAACAGGAAGAATGAAAACTGCATATCTGAAAATCGAGAAAGTTGATTATTCAATAAGTGATTAATTATCCTCAACATAAAAGAACAGTGAGAAAGCGAATTTACCTTTGAGTTCATAAGCAAATAACCCCAGTAAACCCAAGTACAGAGCAGAATCACCGACCTAGTTAAAACGGAATACAAATATAACATGGATCAATAAGATTGCATCAGGATGCAAATTCACAATATGCCTGGATACTAATAAGTTATAGACAGATAGCGTATAGTTGACAAATTTCAGCAATATTCAATCTTCTTTCCAAATTGTAGATCCACATTTTCAACTAAGTTCTAATTCTGTATGAGCATGTGCAAAGTGTGTAGATGTCTTTATTTGTGCACTTTTTGGAACAAATAATCTTTACAATATCAAGGTTTGAATATTTAAAATGATAATAGCATCTTTCATTCTAAATTAGAAGAAATAAATTTAAAATGATAACACCCATTGAAATCTTCATGCATAAATTTGAAGAGCTAATTCCAAATCAAGGTAAGAGTAGAAATTACAGGAGAAATAAACTTACAGAAGGATAAGACTTCAACATGGAGGAAAGCACAATGTATACAAAAGCTAGAAAGCATGGCCGGTGATTAAGACGTAAGGCTAATGGCACTATCATCAATAGAATATTCCCATGGAATACTATAAGGAAGAAACTTCTGAAGAAGTCAAAAACTTCTGCGAAGAAGTACCTGTATGCAAAAATCATGAGACATAAATAAGTGTAAAAGTTTTTAGGATTAATTAACCTGTATGCAAAAATCATGAGACATAAATAAGTGTAAAAGTTTTTAGGATTAATTAAAACAGTCCAGTCTAAGCAGTACTAGTTCCTGCAGAACATACCAAAAAACTCCAATGTTCGGAGACAGATCTTGTATCGTAAGAATGAAGCCATAGGTTCTGCATAAGCAAGCTGGATTTATTAACGAGATGTTGAAAAGCTAGCAATTCTCAAAAAGAAACAAAACAGAGAATTGACAGTCTTCATTGATAAAATTTAAATAGACAATAATAGGAAAAAAGAACATTTCAAAATAAAAATCAATGTTTTTCAACAGAGCATAAATACAAAAAGTCATCAAACAAAATTCAGCCAGAATCACAAGTTACTTCTTTAAAATTAACATTGAAAAACATGCATAAATACTTTGGGACTTGGGTGATAGAAGAAAAAGTCACACATAGTATAAACTATATAAATCATATACACGTGAGTAATATGGGAAATGAATGATTTGATTTCCAAAATTACATTTAATTTTTTACTTCACAGTAGTTTTCAACTTTCAAGCAATGCATGAACTAGCATTGCAGGTAATGTATTTACAAAAACTTCTAGGTGGCTCCATACATATGTACAGTAGTTACAATGTCAATAACTCAGTACTTACTTAATTAAAAAAAAATCAGTACTACTGCAATTACTTTGGAGTGACTTTAATGGTATACAATTTTCTTCACATGATATTCCATACACTCCTGCTTAGTTATTGAAAAAGCTCCACCAGAAGCAATGTAGTTTGCTGAAGGAAAGCCATTGGAATTGCTAGAAGGTTACAGATTCAAGTTGTGAAATTAGCCTCTAGCAAATGCAAGCTAAGGATGGATGCCTATAATAGACCCATTATGAGTTTGACCCTTTCATCAACCCCATCATGACAGGAACTTTATAGCATCTAGTTGCATCGTAAGCAACGATCTTAATGGTCTACAAAGCATTAAATTCTAGATAATAACAAGCCTTTATACTGACCAATAAGAAGTATACGGACACGTTACACAAACAAATATCCAGATACGTTTTGTCACTTGCAAAACAAGCCTTCATACTGACCAAAGGATGGATGCCTATAATAGACCCATTATGAATTTGACCCTTTCTTCAACCCCATCATCACAGGAACTTTATAGCATCTAGTTGCATTATAAGCAATGATCTTAAAGGTCTACAATGCATTAAATTCTAGCAGCTAATATAATAAAAGGCCCTCATACTGACCAATAAGAAGTACACGGACACATTACACAAACAAATATCCAAATACGTTTTGTCACTTGCAAAATTGTCATCAGAAAAGAATAATGGTCATAGGATTTAAATAAAACCTTTTGAACAACTCCTGTAGACCACCGTGCTGTTGGACATAGACGCCGCAGAGGGCTAAAACGTGGAATGACCACAGCAAAGCCAAGAATAAAAAAAGCACAACTGGCCTCCATGAGAATACATTCCCTTTCTCGTTTACCAATTCATCTTCTAAACAACTCCTATCGCCTGAGGTGGAATCGTCAACTTCAAGATTTGTCCTTTGCCAGAATAATTTCCTAGGAGGAGCATCAGGACCATAACCCAATAACAATACTACCTGTAACATAAGATAATAGATATATCTAAAGATAGAAAAAAAATGATAAACTGGGATTATGTTGCAAATGCTATTAAATGGGTTTGAGCAGCAACATACCGGGATAATAAGGATTGCTGGGTACAGGGACAAATGAGTAGCCATGACCCATCCAAAAGCAGCCAGCGGAGCTAGTCCTGTTGCACATCAGTACAGTTTTAACATTAAATGAAGTATTAGATGAAGATCGAAAGCCAGATAATACAACACAGACATTATGTTCTATTGATGCATTTCAATCATTTATGATTTACCCAACCCCAAAAAAATTAATTTCTTTACGAGTTAATGAGTTCTTACAAGCATTTTGAAAATCTGATCTGCTTGCTGACTATTAGCAATTAGCAACAATTTTACTCAAGTGGATATCAGTTTGATGAATACTAGTCAATTCAATAGTAATGATTACAAAATTAAATAGTGTCCGTGAAGCAGATGAATAAATTTGAGAAAATCAAGTTAATAAGATGGAACAGAGATGTAAGGTTTCGGTATGTCAGATAAACCAGTGGAGTTCTCCTACAACTTAGTCAACTAACTTAACGGAAAATGGGGTACTGGACATCAAATTCAAATCCGATAGAATGCTTTTGTATCAAATATACACAAGAAACAATGGACTGATAATAAAACAGCAAAAACAGTTTTGTTAATTGGATTTGCCTTGTGTACTTTGTCTCAGTACATTTCTCACGTACATGGGTTCAGAACGCATTAGTAGACTCTAGTCCTGTTTTATTGGTTTTATCTCAAAAAAACAATACATTTGTTTCTATCCAAAAGCAACCTAAGATCATAAATATTACCAGGTAATTAAAAATAATAGACACAAGAACTTCCCCAATGGAATTTTGTTTGTTAAACTCTAGTTGTACAAAAGAATTCCTTCAATTAAAAACGAGATTCCTACCATTAATTCCTGTAATCTCAATAGAACTTCCCCAGGGAACAAAAGATTAACTTCTATTTTCAAAACTCGCGTGAATTGTACAGTATTACTTTTTTTTCAATATAAGGGGGCACATAACACTTACTAGAAAACAAGCAATAAATACCAATACGACTTTTCAGAACTCACGTGCATTGTACAGTATTACTTTTTTTTTCAATATAAGGGGGCACATAACACTTACTAGAAAACAAGCAATAAATACCAATACGACTTCAAGAAGCAGGTCATTACTAGTCAGTCGAATAAATGAAATATCTTAAACTTCAGAAACTAAAAAGCATAGATTGTTAGCTGCTTACGCGCGCATGCTCCATAAAGGGTCAAGACAACCATCAAGTTCTCGATTGCAGAAGTGGACAAACCAACACATGCAACAATTGTAAAAGGATTCCACAGGTATACAAGAGCAGCGAAGTCCCCTGAAGGAAGGACATCTGAAAACAACGAAGATATTATCAATAAGGATGTTCACGAATTTGAATAGAGCTTGCAAAAGATCCATAGCCTGACAAGGAACTTTAAACATTAAATTATATGATTATAATCATAGCTTACTCAGTATCTGATTCTTAAAACCTATATAACGACCAATTTTTTTTTTTTTTATATATATATATATATATATATATTTTTGGTTTTG
>Ga0228710_1000447_pt1 | contig 51310 bp, 24 predicted proteins | sample MedpolnodulmetaG_FD_177995 | JGI IMG/M metagenome (GOLD analysis project Ga0228710, IMG submission 177995) | Root nodule microbial communities from Medicago polymorpha collected in Santa Monica, California, United States - pink nodules | ecosystem: Host-associated > Plants > Roots > Nodule... | reverse complement strand
GTTTTTCATTGATTATTTTTAATTTCTTATTGTGTAGATTTGAAACAATGGTCGGGTGGATCGACGTTCATGCACAATTCAACGGCGGAGAACCTCAGAGGTTGAAGGTTCGATGCCTTGGTGTAACATTAAGAGGTCTCAAGGATCAATTTAATGAATTCAACCAAGGAGTCAACCCCAGAGACACAAGGGGGTGAAATACGTTCGGTATAAACGTCCAACGCTCGACGAGGGGAGAATATCGTTTACTTGGGTGGAATTAACGAACGACGAAAACGTGAAGAACATGTTTTGGGAGCACAACATGTTCCAGTGGATCGATATCCGGGTAACATTGCTGAGATCAACTGAAGATATTATCAACAGTCTGATTCCGCCAGAAGATCGTGATTAGGTAAGGAATGCACCGTTCAACTACAACAATTGTCTTCCTTTGAATGGGGGGTAATTCAAACTTGTTAAACGGTAGGACTCCAACATTCGACCGACATTTCTACTGTTCCATTCAAAAGATTAAATTCTTGTTACTAGGCGGGTTTAAATGAAGGTATTGAAGTGTCAAAGAATGGACCTCATTCTTTTGACACTTGAATACCGTCATTTAAACCAAGCCTAACAAGAATTTAATCTTTTGAATGAAACAGTAGAAATGTCAGTCGAATGTTGGAGTCCTGCTGCTTAGCAAGTTTGAATTTACCCCATTCAGGGATAAGACAATTGTTGTAGTTGGAAGCTACATTCCCGAATGTAATGTAATGTAATGACTCATCTATATAAGTTTGGAACATGTATTATTGAAATCAGCTATTTAAGTTATGATATCGATTTTCTTCGTATAAGATTTAATCAGTATTTATTAGAATACACAATTTTTATTCGAATTCACGTTAGATTTAATCATTCTTTATTCGAATACGCAATTTTTAATCGAAATTATTCGAAACGTAATTTTTATTCAAAATACCATAATGTCAAGCAAAATGTGCGCGACATATAAAAAAACCATAAAAAAAATATCCAAACACAATTAGGCATTAGAAGCCATTACATTCATTCATCTTCCTTGTCACACAAGTCAACCGGATTGTCCGCTACAGTCCCTAGGGCACCTGCTTTTGGTTAAGGAAAATAACATGTCCTCCCGCTCCTTCTCAACCTCGACTGGTTGTACACCAGCACCTTCGAATCCTTCTTTTTTACGGAACCATCACATGTGATTCCGTGCTAAGTCATAGGTGACTTTTCTTTCTTCTTGTCATCAACCTCCTTTTTGTTCAACTCGTCGTTTCCCTGATTCTGAGACATATCTACATAAACAAATTGACGATCAAAACCTAAACTAATTGCAACGATTCTACAATAATTCATCAATAATTAAACTAATCATAAAAATTATACCATAACTAATCGTAACAAGTCCATTACAAATTCATAACAACAAAAATTCATAACAAACCTAAACTAATCGTAACGATTATACAACAATTCTAACATAAACCTAAATTATCATAAAATCAAAACCTAAACCTATCAATTCTAACAATCTAAACTATCATAACATCATAAAATCAATAAAACCTCTATAATCGCAATTTAACCAAAAAAAAACTAACAAATCAATCACAAAATAGCAATGCAATATGATTTAAAAAACTTACTTGATTTTATGCTTGAAATTGGCTTGGAATGGCTTATGCTTTGTGAAATTCGCACATACGGAAGCAAAAAACGCAACAATGGAGTTTTGGAAACTCCTATGTTTGTTCTGTTCTTATGTTACGAACACAACGACAGTTAACTACCGTTGGCACCAGCGGCAATTAACTGATGCCGGTTAGCTCAACGGTAGTTAACTACCGCTGAGGGCATTTGGGTAATTTTTTGTGTCGTTGTGAAGTTATCAATGTCAGAAAAACAATTTTCCTACAAATATGTCTATATATAAGTTCTAAAAAATTGAGATATTTACTTTCTATTTTTTCTTTCATTATTAAAAAAAAAATTAGGATCTCACAAACATTACTCATACATAAGTGGTCGTGCTCAAGTGAGCAACTAGTTAGATGAATCATTCAGAAAATCCTTAGTTTGTTTTAATTAATGTGTAAAATAGTTTTTAGTTAGACTTTACTTATCTATCGATGAAACTCCGAATTATTATGGTCTCATTCCATATTCCACTAGAAATTGGAGGGTTCGGAAAAGAAAAATTACCCATATATTTCACCTAAATTTTATTTTCACATTTGTATCACTAAAAAAATGTGTCACAATATGGTGGGTGTTGGGACACATTTGCCATATTGGAATTTGAGGCGAGTCAAAATTGGCCGTCTCCGCGTGGCAAATTGGTACTTGCATGCATTTGTCATGATTGATTCTCAAGCCACCGACGGCACGGTACAAGATAACGTAAAATATTGGCAACTTGAAGAGATATTTTTACATTGGTTTCATTGTACATTATTTTACTTTTTATTTTCAGTTTCTCACTTGACATTTAAGTTTTTTTATGAGACCAAATGAAGCAACAATTAGTCAAAGTTTTTCTTTAAGTCTTTTACATTCAATTTTTTATTGGTTTTTTTTAAGCAATTTTTAATTGGTTTAAATCAATGCATGTCTACACTTTAAAAATTAAACTTACATCAAGTAATGAAACATGTAATAATTTCATTCAATAAAGGAATGAATAATAGAGAAAATGTTTAAAAAAGAGTAATGCTAGCATCCCTTAATAAAATAGGCACATATCGGTCTATTTCCAATATCTCTCTAAAGCAAAACTTCTAGTCCCACTTTTCCCACTTTCCTCATGTCCCCTGTTGTGCTTTACGCTTATCTTTTAAAACTTGAACATTTAAGAGATTAAGAGAAGAGCAAGACAATATCATCTTAAAAAGACGGCGAAGTTTCAAAAACAATACTCCTACAAGAGAGTAAGAATGCATTTATTACTTCAAATATGTTCATTGAACTTATCACAAAAAGCAAAGCCTTTTTTTGGATGAATATCTTCCGAAAGCTTGATATTTTGAAAGTAGTGTATTTTCAAACACATTTTACCATCCAAAAATAAACTTCAGAACAATTTTTTTTACCGTTGCTTAGTGAACAAAATCTGAAGGCATTAGTAGTAGTGCCCTTGTTTGGGAGTTTCGAGATGATGAGAGGGGAAGGCTTGTAAATAAAAGGAAGGAATAAGTGAAAAGAATGGAGAGAGAGGCTTTAGGGGTATAGTTTCTTCATAATACAAAATCCTTGGTCTAGAAAAACTAAAAAGTTATATTAGAGGTGAAGTTTGGAGTGTTTTGGAGGGTTCATGTAAGTTTTCCAAATCCAACCTATAATGTTGTAGTAATACTTTCAAAATTAAAAATACATTAATCATAAGTATTAATTAATTCATCATTTTGTATAAAGACTCTCAAAAAATTAGAAAGATTTCTCTATTTTTTTGGTATAATCTCATTCATTCAAAACTCTCCGTCCCTTCCCTTCCCTTCCAAATTCTCAACAGAGCCTTAGATAAATTTAGGCTTAGTTAAGGCAAACCCACCATAAAAAACAGGGATCCCAAAGAGTTTATTATAGATAATAACATGACATTTTCAAAGCAACAATTTGGAAAACAAGCCTAGGCAAAGCTACCATAGATAATAGACAGGCACCATAGATAATAGACAGGCATCCCACAAAGTATCTCATCTCAAGTCATCCTTTTTTTTTTTTTTGAGGGAATCTCAAGTCATCCTTTAGCCAACTATATTTATCCTACGAGTATTTAAATTTTTTGACAAATCCTACTAATATTAAAGTTCTAGTGACCAATAATAAAATATAGGTCAAATACCTCTCCGGGTCCTTTAAGTTTCATGTTTGTTTTAGATAGATCATTTAAGTTTCTAAGGTTTCAGATAGGTCCTTTAAGTTTCAAGTTTGTTTCGGATAGGTCCTTTAAGTTTCTAAGGTTTCAGATAGCTCCTTTAAGTTTCAAGTTTGTTTCAGATATGTCCTTTCTATCAACCTCCGTTAAGCCAAAGTTGATCTGTCCGTTAAGCCAAAGTTGATCTGGTTGGGGAAAAAATTGATGCCTAGTGTCAGAGAGAACCACCTCACCCACTTAACGGATATATCCGCTTTGGCTTAACGGACATAACAACTTTGGCTTAATGGAGGTTGACAGAAAGGACCTATCCGAAACAAACTTGAAACTTAAAGGACCTATCTAAAACCTTAGAAACTTAAAGGGGAGGTATTTGGACTAAAATATATTATCTTTTCCATAAAAGAATTATGAAATATACTAACGCCTTAAAAAGAAAAAAGGAAAAATAATCTATGCAAGTCAACTGACGACCTTGTTCTTGCATAATTTCATTCCACCTCTTATTCTGTACAGAATATTCCGCAGAAAATCAAAATTTGTTTAACGCTGACTGCATATACATGATAGAGATATCAACTGATACATATCTGACTTGAAATGTAAATATTTGTGCTATAATTCTATTACTATATATCTATCTCACAATGTAAAACTATGGTACTTTCTTTTCTTCCACCTCTGCAAAAAGCCATGGGGGAGAGTTTAGAACTTTACACTGTTGTTTGTTTGGTACAAGCTCAGCTTTCAGGCTCTTGGCTTTCTTCAATTAGAAATTCGGATGTCGAATCACTCCTGTGGCTGAAACATAGTGTAAGTTGAATCGGGCTCCGTCTTTGTAACCTGCACATTAATCCAAATGTTCTTGGTAAGGTGAACCTACAAAGATGTGATAAACAATCTTTATCCTACCATTTACAGTCCTCTCGAGTCTTGACTGATTCTCCTACACTAACTCAACCTTACAAACCAGGTTTTACGAGGCTGTACGAAGATATATATTAATTGTTTCGTGTAACCAGTGGTGCTTAATTGAACAATTATAGTCCCTGCCAACTTATTATTGTCAGATAGAGTTTAACTGCTATAGGGCTGCTTTTCCTGAATAAATCCTTAAAACTGTAATTTGCAAAATTACTGGCTCTATATTTCCTAGCTTCATTCATACTTTCATAAAATATGTGATATGATTATGGACTCATCAGTAAATGTTGTTTGGCCTGAAATTGCATTAATTATATTGATCCCATAACCAGTTTGGATGGACTGCTCCAGAAGTACTTGAGAAAAAATAAGTATCAAAAGAATCTAAAAAAACTGAACTTATGAAACAATAGTTTTTTGAATATGTTGAAATTAACTTGTGCATCTCAATTTTTTGAGAAGCTCTCTCGTATAACTTCTCCACTAGCATCTATAAAATTAAAAGAAGTGTTTCACAAGTAAAGAACCATAATATAAATGAGAAGCTCCCATAATAAACCAACTTAAAATATTGGCTTAATAAATTTGCTGACAGTAGTAACACTATCATGTTGGTCTAATGGCAAAAGAAAACATATCTTCATAAACATGTTAACATATGTCATCACCAGACTCGTAAAAGTAAAAATAAAAGCTATATTATGTAACACTTCAAAGCATATTCAGTGAGAGCATATTGATGCACAAACACTCTTGCAGATTATTTTGAGTCTTGCTAACTAATCTTAAATAATCAAGAGATAAAAAGCATTAAATGAAAGTATTAAACTTGTCTTGCAGATCATTACTAGAGACTGTTATAAGTAACTCACTGAGCCTTTTTAGCATTGTTAAATGAGATTTTCATGTGATCTTCTTCCTTGTAAATAAAGTAAAATACTTTAGTCATTATACTAACCTCAGATGTACGAGGAAGGCCAGCAGGAAGCATGGGAATGAGAGATGTCCAGAGAGCAGGATCTACCATTGGATCAACAGTGTTGTAGGCTGTCAAAAGTGGTGCAGACAAGAATGATGTCAATGGATAAACATTTCTTTGAAGAGACAACGCCCCACTCATTCCCATTGCAATGTCAAGTCGATCATTGCTGCCATCATGATTTGAGGGTTTCTCTACTGCCTTCCCACGATCCAACTCATTGACTATATTTTTGTTTTCATTCTCGTCATTATCAGTGCTATTTTCCTGTCTTTTTGCCGCTTTCTCTTGCATGCTCTTGTAAGCAGCAGACTGTGACAAAATACTTAAGGCAGAGATTGAAGAACTTTTATGTTTTTTCTCATTGTGCAGCGGTCCTAACTCTGGCATCTTGTATGGTTCTGTCGGTTGGACTTTCTGTTCCAATGTTTTAAGTTCACAGTAAATATCTCCAGCAAAACCATGTTTCTTTTCTTCTGATAATCTTGTTCCAGCATCAGGTTGTCGATTCTTATTAGATCCCCACCATTTGATGTGATTTGTTAAATCAATCTTTCTTTCTACGCAGAAACCACTAACATATTCACTTTCCGCAGCTGAATTATCCCCTATACCTTCAATGTTTGTAAAAAGGTGAGACGATAGTGATCTTGCACATAAAACAGTTGGAATTAATTGAATAATATAACTTTTTCTCCACATCAAAGATGCACAAATGAACATGGTTCATATACTCCATTCAATAAAATATTAGCTTGGACATAAAATTTGATTACCACGTACCATAATGTATACTACTGAAGTAATCAGATCCAGCCATTCGACCATATGATGGCCCCCATCGACTAATTTATATACCACCACATGCAAAATGAAATGCATAGTTCAAGTTAGCATCAAATCTATGTCAAAATCTATAAACCTATGTCAAATACACCAGACCAGATCAAGAACTGTAACTCCACGGTAAAGATGAGAAAGACAGTCAGCTTGGTCAATGAATCATTAGCTCTATACACTTTTGCAATACACACGCAGACTCGCCAGATAATAGAGATAAAAAAAGAATTTAATTGACAGACGATTTCTGCTAAAACAATTTGATGGATCCACACCTGGAGAGTCCACGATATTTTGATAGTCCTCTTGAAAAACCACTGCTCTTCCTGCATCAAGCATATCACGTAAGCAGCAATAGGTTACAAGTTAATATTTTTGTGAGAGATATACACACCTCCGCAAAGACGCAAGGTATTCTTCTCTCGAAACGTTCTGCATTTCTTCGAGATCTCTTGTATAATCAGTCACCTGCAGCACGCAGATCAAACTTGCTATAAAAATTACTTTATTTACCAGAAGTGCTTAGATAACGCCCTTTTCCTATCAAGAGAGCACTGGATTTAATGGTGTCAAATATGAAACTCTAGTTGCCAACAAAACTTTCCATTTTATGATTCTTAACCAGCTGACATGTCAGGGAAAAAAAGCATCATAATCATAAATACTAACAGATAAAAGAATGGAGGTAACTCTAGAGTCACAAGCTCCCAGATACACTAAAAAGTGGCTGGGTAAAAGAAGAATTCTAGTAGTTATTTCACAAAAAATCTTTTGATGAAAAAATACAAAGCAGGACTTGAGTGGCCGCCATTTTCATCAAACAAAAGGAGAACACGGATCACAAAACCAGATGGCATTTCAATTAAGGCAACAAATCCAAACCATCTCCAAATTAAGCACAAAATGATTCAAGCAATAATCTTACTGGGAAGTTAATGAGAGTCCCAGGACCCCAGTATTTCAGAGCAGCAAGGTCATACGCTCTAGCCGCTGCTTCCTCGTCATCATACGCCCCTATCAAAAACCCATCGGCAACAAACATTACCACATCAGCAATATTAACAATGCATTAAAAAAAACTCAATAAAAAACTAGAACAAAAGAATAACAAGAGAGCATCGCATTGAAAACTCACCCAAGTAAACTGACATCATCACAAAGACGAATTTCCGTCCAATCAATTCATGCACAGCACAAAAACAAAAAACATAAGCAATTTCATCTTTACACAAAACCTTAAACCTGACTTATATTGAACAGTCCAAACCTTGTTTTCCTTTCTTATTCTGATTTTGATTCCATGTACTTTTATCCCACAGATGCGCTTCATAACGACCGGTCCATCTATGCCTAATACACAATTCACCAAATTTAGTAACAAACAATCAAACAAAGCTAAGAGACGTTAACAATTATCCTTACTAAAAAAAAAAAAAAACATTTTTATTATGCAATAACAGTGTTAACTAATAACCTATGAAACACATTTTTATTATGCAATAAATTAAAATGAAGTTAATTAAGTGAAACTTATAAGTGATGATCCTTAACATATTTGAACCGAGAAGCTCAAAAAAACAATCTAAACTGAATCTAAATCTAACAGGAAGTTGTAGAAAACGAGTTGATTGAAGTTAAAGAGTAGCTAGCTAGGTACCTGGTGACACCGCGGTAGATGGAGCTACGTTTACCAGCGGCACAAGGAGGCATTTTACTGATTCGTTCTTTAGCAGTACAACCTCTCTCTTTCTTCGCTTTTTTCAATCCTCTGTACAGTAAAAGCTGATCATTCGCCGCCGCCACTGCTTCTGATGTCTCCGCAGACTTGCCTGGATCGGAGGAAGACGAAGCCATCAGAGAATCTAAACCCTAACCCTAGAGCTAGAGAGAGAGAGAAAATGATAATTCCGTTACTTCAGTTCAGTGTGTGTGTTTGAGTTTGGAATTCAGTGTGTGTGAAACTGAAGAAGGAGAAGAGAAGAAGAAGGTGTGTATGGAGTTACGGAAATGTCCTTTTTGGGTTAATTGGATAACGGCTAGGACGCTTTGAAGGGTAATAATGTCATTTGAGACGTTTTATTATTGGTGTGACAAAATCATGCATGTTTATACTTCGTGTCACTTGTAACTTGTCTGCTGTTGGCTCCATTTTTTTTCCAAACCAAACCCACCTAGTCACTACCTGTCACCTCTTATAATCAGTAAATCATTAAAATAATCTATATTTTATTTTTAAATTTTTAGAAATACACTTTCTAATTCTCCTTTTTAAATTCTTTTTTTTATCAATGAAATTCCTTTGGTCTTACCTCTTTATATCAAAGCTGTTCATATGTATCTCAATATCTGTTAATTTTTTTTTTGTTAATGATACATTCCCCTTGTTTTCTTAGTTAGATCAATACAAAATATTTAATTGTAACAAAAAAATATATACAAAATATTTAATAATACAATGCAAAATATCGTTAGCCCAAATTTACTTTTTAAAGCTCACTATATATATATATTCTATTAACATTCATTGCAGTAATAATTTTACAAGAAGCGCACGTGAACAAACGTCAAAAACAGTTCTAATTCTAAACATACACAAACTTCGTTTGAGTACAATCATAGGCGGATCTAGCTCATAGCATGGTGTGGTTATAGCCACACTAATTTTTTTTACATATATTTTCTTTTAATTAATAATGGTTGGAGTTACAAAAGGACTTGAACTAATAAAACTAACTCAAATAAAACTTAAAAAGACTCTTATTATGAGTAAAATAATACATGGTTTTTAATTTCATTGAATAAATTTTTTGACATTAGTTTTTAACCACACCATAAAATTAGCTCTGGATCCGCTTCTATGTACAATATGCAATTGTTGAATTACCATATCTTCTTATGTGAGACCAATTCACAAAGTTGTAAATGAACTTAGTTCCTGTGGTGCCTAAGGATTCATAATTGCAAGTTGTAGGTGAACTAATTTTATATTACATTAGTTTTTAAAATTGACATTGGAAAGAATTGAATCAGAAAGCTTAAGAAGAGCACATTTCAAACTTTTAAGCTAACATCATCAGACGAACTCAAATGGATTCGATTATTTTATCTTAGTTTATGTCAACTTACACATTTTAGTTCACAACTAATCTAGTTAGAGGTTTGAAATGTATTTACGTGAGTTGAGTTAACATATACGTATGGGTACTAAGTTCACGTATTTTCTTTTAAATTTTGTTTAGATATGTTTCTATGAACTTTGTTTCATTTGAGTGGCCATGTGAAGTCAATATGTCATTTAGTCCCCTAATAAGTTTGAATTTAAAAATGAGAAGAGAGACAAAAGAAAAAGAAAATGAGATTAAACGTGAAATATGACGAAAATCAGTTATGTGATGAGGAAATAACAGAGAGGAATATGAAGGGAAATTAGAAGAGTGGGAATATGAGAGAAGGGAGAGCGAGAGAAGAAAGAATATTAAAATTTATATAGTTTGTTGAAACTTCATCCCTTAATTTTAAGTAATCTCAATCATCACCGATTGTAAAGAAAATGTCAAAGATCATAGTTCATAACTTGATAAGTCCACCTAGTAAACCATATGTCATTATATTCAAGTAGAAGTGACATTTAAAAATTATATATAAAAGATACTAAAAGTAAGTCAAAATATTTTAATATAAACTATAAATTATTTCCACAAATTATCATATAAAGTTCATAAATTAAGCTAAAACAATTTATAGACATAATAAATTGGTTTTATAAACTCTCTCAAACAGTTTTACAAATATTTTTTGTCAATTAATAAGTTCAAATAAACATCTCTTAAATATTTAGAATATTATGACGAAAATATGTGCATCTGTGAGAGGTTGTTACACTTAAAGTTTCAGATTATAGTAAAATGTATGCCAAATTATTGAGTTTTGTCAAGTAGTATAATTGGAAAAATCAAAATCCACCTCACCAGACACCAAAGGGCAAAGACTGGCTGATCAGAAAAATTCAGGGAGTGATTCTGTTTTATAAATGTGTGTGGGAATAATTTAATTTTGACTGCTTTTTGTGAACCGGTTGAAAAATCCTCAAGATGCTACTACATGATTGCATGCAAAACTTTACTTTAAAGGCTTTCATGTAACGGTCATTTCTATAAAACTACCATGACTATCGTGGTGACTCTAAATTGTTCTACTAACTTCTGTGCGTGTGTTTAACTTTTACAGCATTTTTTATTGCAAGGTTAATAATTACTACAAGATTAATAATTACTAGTACAAGGTTAATTATGCTTCTCTTTCTTCTTTTTCCTTTTTTATTACAAACGGTGTGTTGTTGGGCTGATATAAAACTTTTTTATCCATGCATGATCAAATCATTCTATTATACTACATTTTAAGAATAGTTTCTAAAATATGTTTAAAATATCTATTTGGTGTCATATGATTTGACGTTGGTGTAAATTTGTTGTTACAACATCCGTATATAAAAATTAATCTTAAATGAAAAGATATTTTTCTTTTTGGGCAAATGAAAAGAATATTTAAAACATACTATCTATACCCTTAAAAAAAATATTATCTATAATAAATTTGTTGTATTTTTCACGTGAGCATAACTCAGTTGACGAAGACATGCATGCATTGTTATATGTAAGTGTTGAAGTTCGAACTCCGGACATCCCACTTATTCATTTTGAAAAAGGTGAATTTTAATCACTAAACTACTTGAAAAAAAAATGTTGAATTTATACTTATTATTATGATTTTTTTACGTGAATTGGATTTCGGACACTTGTCAAAGCAATTTACAACCATCCCAAAGGAAATTCAAACGCCGTATCTCTTGGACTTACGATGTCAAACTTTACTATTGAGCTTACATATGAACTTTCATGATTCTATACTACACTACTTACATATAAAAAATAACAAGTTATATACATATATCGAATCAAATTTTACAATGTCACTTTTTTCCTCCTATCGGTGGAAGAGTAATTGCTCAAACTGTTAGAATTTTAAGGCTTTTAAAATGAACGAATCCAAAGCTTTGAGCATCATTAGACCAACATTGTTTTTGAAGGACTAGACCAACATGTTAACTGTTTGTTTATGGAAAAAAATAAAAAATTCTAACATCCACATGCTTATTGTTTGTCTGTCGCATTTCATATGGACCCAAGAACAAGAGCTCAGAGATGGCACTTGATACAGAAAAGATATGGCTTGTATAAAAGGCAGTTGTTTTTCTTTTTTGGACAGATTGTAATAGACAAATATTACACTACCTGTTGAGATTTTTGAGAAAACTCAGTTAAAAAAGTTATATTTGTAAGCCTTATACTATATACTAAACATGGAAATGTGCTATCCAAATTTATTTAACCACGTTACGATAAGATTCAATATGCGAGGAAACCCTATTATCCGTTATTGTTTCAAATACCGTAAGAATTTACTGTTAGGAAACTACGCACAATTTCCCCATAGTCGGATTAAGTGGAAGTGAAATAAATGTGGAATAATAACACACCAAAATTGTTAACGAAGTTCGGCCAATAATGCCTACTCTCCAGAGTGTTGCTGATCTCTTTAATAAAAAGGGAAATATATGTGTTTACAAACCACTCACAAAATCTCACTACCCACAACCCATTTACACCTAAGAATTTTCTCTAAAATTCTCACACTGAGTTTTTCTCTAACTCTCTATTGATGTAATTCACTCACTTGTGTTGTTGTGTTTTTGCTTCTGATACTTCTTCCTTCAAATGCACCTCTATTTATAGAGGTAATGAACCGTGAAAGTTGCAAAGCTATGCAATCCTTTCACACCAAAGTCATCTAACAAAAGTATGAAACCTATGTATGAATGCCATGCTTTCAAACTTAGCAAGCTATGTTTCTGCACCGAGCTATACCATAAGCTTACTATTTGAAAGAAAAATGCAACCTACAATAAATGCATGAGACTTTGTGTGACAATATGCTTCAACAAATTGCTTTGGTTGGTTATCCCACGTGTATGTGGGTCCCCACACAATGTTCACCAACAATCTCCCACTTGAAGACTGATTTCAATCGGTCTTCACACCTGATCATGCAGCAGCCTTCTCTAGTTTCTTACTCTAGCAGGCCATTTGAAGTTGAGCACAATTTCAGTTTGTCGATAGTCACCACTTTTGTTAACATATCTGCATGATTCTTACTTCCTTGAATTTTGATCAATGTTAGAACTTCGTCCTCAAGAAGAGATCTAATGAAGTGATAACGAAGACCTATGTGCTTTGTTCTCGAATGAAATGCTGAATTCTTTGCCACATGTATCGCACTCTGACTATCACTATATAAAGCACATCTCTCCTGCATGAATCCTAACTCTGTTAACAATCCTTGAAGCCATATCATTTCTTTGCTGACTTCAGTTACTGCTACATACTCAGCCTCTGTAGTGGATAAAGCGACAATTTTTTGTATTCGCGACATCCAACTAACTGTTCCAGTACCAACAATAAATATATAACCAGTTGTACTTCTTCGGTGATTAACCTCGCCGGCAAAGTCTGCATCTACATAGCCTTTTACTTTCATCTCTCTTTTGCCAAAGTGCAAACATTTCTTTGTGGTGCCTCTTAGATACCTCAAAATCCATTTAACCGCTTCCCAATGAGCTTTACCTGGATTTGACATAAACCTGCTAACAACTCCCATTGCATGGCCAATGTCTGGCCTTGTACAGACCATTGCGTACATCAAACTTTCAATTGCTGAAGCATATGGAATCTTGGCCATGGGTTCTTTTTCTTCCTCCGTCTGAGGTGATTGTTCTTGGGATAGGCGAAAATGACTTGCCAACGGTATGCTAACCGGTTTGGCATCACCCATGTTGAATCTTTTCAAAACACGGTTGATGTACTCTGCTTGAGATAACTGCAAAACTCCTTTTTGCTCATCTCTCGTGATTTGCATACCAAGAATTTTCTTTGTCGGGCATAAATCCTTCATGTCAAATTCTTTTGACAATTGCGTCTTCAAGATTTTGATCTCATCAATGTCTGAGCCTGCTACTAACATATCATCAACATAAAGTAGCAAAATGATATATATTCATATCATGTTTAAGGGTATAATTGGGATAATGAGAAAGTAACTATTATACAATCATCTAGTTTGTTACACTTTTTAAATGATAAAAGAAAAACTGAACATTTGTGTTTGTTACAGTTAAATTTTAATATTTAAATTTATTCTTATCTATTTGGAAAGAGAAATTCAGCCAAAAAGTGCTGAAATGAGTAGTTTTCTTTATATATAGTATAGATTAGCGAACAGACGGGCACGCGTCCGTCTTTCCGCTCTTTTTATTGCGCTAATGATTGAAAATTATGATTTTTTTTTAATGAAATTTTGATTTTGATTAAAGTTAAAAATATAAATGTTTGCTACTTTTTAGTTATACCAAACCAAACAAACACACACACACATATATTCATATCATGTTTATTACATTCGTTTTAATATTAAAATTATTTTTATTTATTTATTACATGTGTTATTTGTATTGAAAATTGATGCTATTTTTAAAAGGGAAAAAAGTCAGTCCAAAAGTGCTGAAATGAGTTGTTTTCTTTATATATAATATAGTATAGATATATTATTATTATAACATTTAATTTTGGAATTCTAAAATTTGGAGATTTAATTATAATCTAGACATGGGTTTTAAACGTGGCATAATATATAGGTACAGTTAAAACATTTAATAATTTAATAATATGACTTTTACAAATTATGTACATAATTTATTCTTGTAGTGGCCGAAGTTTGAATCCCGAATATTGCATATAGTATGCATTGTCTATACCAACCGAGTTAAGCTCACAAGGAATAAATTATGTACATGTAATATAACATTAGATGGAATTCTTGTATAATATGAAGACCTTTTACAACTGAATAAAGTTGAGACAAACTGGCCTATCAGAATTGACACGAGGATAATTAACCTAAAACTTTGAGAGAAGTGATCTTCAAGGTCTCAAGCCACTAGACCAACTCAGGTGGGTTTGTTCTAGATTCAACTTTTGAAAATGTAATGATCGCTTTAACCGATGATTTGTAAGTATTCTTGCAAGCGCTCCTTGAACTTCGAGGTCTGCTGTGACATTGATGGATCCTTAACTATTTTTTTGGTATCACTTTAGTCTCATAATTCATTTGGTCTGTTCGAGTCTCTTAAGTTCATCTCAGTTATACATTTTAGTCTCTTTCGTTAAAAGGTTAACGTCAAATGTCTATAGTGCATCAACATTATAGATAATCTACCATAAACCTCATTAATTTTTTAGTCTTAATCGTTTGATATATTTATTTTTAAACCTCATCTATTGTATGTAATAGTGCACTATCACCACCTACTTTTTTCACTTTCTTTATCCTCTTCCTATATCTTCTTCACCATCTACAACATCACCTTTGTCAACCTTTATATCAAACCCAGAAGGAAAAAAAATTGAAGAAAAAAATCTTCATAAATTTTTATTCATCATCCTCTTATCACTAGCCACAAATCTAAAAGTTGGCAAGAAGCTTCAATCTTCGCTCTTTTTCAAATCCATAATCATATTCATTCTTTTTCCTCTATCTCATTTTCAACCCACAACTTCTGTCGAAGATCCCACTGTTGAGCATTCCATGGTGTAGGATCCGGCTGCCGTCGATAATATGACCTTTTTTTGTTTTACCAAAGCAAACTTAAATGATATCATTAGTTAAAAATGATTCAATACAAGAACAAATCTCAAAAACATGGTGACTAGGCCAAGATAGTATGACTTAATTACGTTTATATGCACCTTCAGCGGAGTGCACATCCTAATTTGTGATACATTTATCTCAAACAGAAACTACTCTATAATGCATGTTTTTTTTTTAAGAGGCTAAAATGAATTATATTACCACATCAAAAGATCCCCCTAGCATAAGGAATACCAGGGTGGAACCAACATAATCCGACCAATATTTACAAGCACAAAATAGCGAAAACAGAAACAGAAATAGCATTCAACTGATGCCCAAAATGGTGACTGGACTAAGCCACCAGACATGTAAATTGAAGGGGAGCGTAGGGTGTTTCTCCTTCAACCACATGAAAGCGAGTGACTTTATTTTATCAACCACTGAAGAATTGAGCTTTGCTTGCCATTAAATAACCTATTATTTCTTTCTTTCCAAATTTTCCACGTAGTTGCTAACCAGATAAACTGCAGAATAGCCCGACAATCCCAACACACCAAATTAGTCCTCTGGTCTCCCCTTGAATCCATTTTCATCGTATCCAACCGAACTCTCCACACCCTGCGTTTGCTTTGTCATGATATTGAGGGAATTTGATTTTTGGAGTAGAAAACTACTCCAGCATTCTGACCATTCTCCATTTTCAGTCACCACCAATAACCAATTATATCTTCGAGCTTTGTTCTCTCACACTTGCAAGTACTTTTCTTTCTTTTCATATATACATTTTCTTTTCGGACTTTCAATTTTATTTAGAAATGTGCTTGAAAATGTGAATATAAAAGAACAGAAGCAAAGATCAAGAAAAAAAAAAACCAAAGAAATTTTCAACTGAAACAGTGACTTCAAATCACCATAGTAAAGTAATGGGTTTCTGATGTCGGTAGTGTCTTATGATTCATTATTTGTGTGAACATTTTACAATATTAGACAGTTTCAGAAGATTCAGTTCATGCTAGATTCATTCTACCTTAGCGTTATGTTCATTTGATTTTTACAATGTTTATTCAGAAATCAGATTATACATTTTTCTTACTACACCTTTAAAAACACAACTGGAGAGAGACTTAACTTTTGTTGAAAAGAAACCAAAAAGTCATGGCTTGATGGAAACGGTTCTGATAAAAAAGAGAGGAGAGAGAGTGGAAAGAGATTGTGAAACAGAAGAGCTGTAATGGCGTTAACTTTTTTAAAATAAATCAACTAAATCCACATGTTATATTTTCATTAGTTATTTAAGGGTTAATAAAGGATCTATGGAACAATTTACCAGTATCTACACAGGAAGGATAACATAATTTGATTTACAGAATTGTATTTGTAACAAGAAAAATAATCATACAAGGAATAGAGGATGGCCAAATAGATTTAATTGAGATCCAACTTCAATCTTCGCAAACTCAGACGCACAACTCTCCCAGCAGTTTCGAACAGTGTGTTAAAGCTATTCGTATTCCATGACAACGGTCAGCTAAGCACATGAGATTCGCAAGGTTGGCTTGTAGAAATTTGATCCCCAACATTTCTTTTCAAGGATTCTGTTCAAATTCATGACCAGGATAACTATAAGTTACACTATTATATCCGCCATAAGCTAGTCAAATCCGCTATAAACTAGTGAATAGGACTTGTCAAATAAAGGAAATAGAAAACAATATCAATAAAAGCATAAAGGTATTATTCCATGGTAAAAAAAAAAACCATCACTTCCTAAAAATTGTCATGTGCCTACACTTTAACTGCCAAGAGTGGCAAAGAGAAGGTTAATGTGTACAAGATGCCTATTTATGATTGTTTTAATTCTGGGGCTTCTGTCCATCATGTTCAATGAAGGGAGTAAAATGCTGTTCTGTTGTGAACTTAGATCTTGTGGGATTGGTTCCGCAGCAAGTGGAATGTTTACCTTAACGAAAGCTTATATTTAATTTCCACCAGTAGCCTTGGGCCTAGTGGCAGATCTAATCTAGCTACTACCAACCCAAAGTATCCATCAAGGAGACACCAACAAATTCTAGATTTAAGGCTGTGTTTGATAACACAAATAAGATAGCTTATAGCTTATTGGATAGCTTATAAGCTTGTCTTGATATAGAATAAGACATTGCTAGGTAAAAAGCTTTTCTCAATAGCTTATAGTGTTTTTTGAGCTTATAGCTTTTTATATTTTCTTCCCATTTTAACCCCATTAATTTAATTTAATTTAATTATTGTTTAATAAAACAACTACCCATGTCCAAATTTAATAATTACCGCGTTTTTTCCCTTAAAAAGAAAAAGAAAATCGGTCACGCTTTATTTTATTTTTTTAAGGAACGCTTTATATTTTTTTTTTAAAGAAACGCTTTATACTTTGTTATAAGTAGCCTAATGTAAGTTGTAACATTTTATATATTCTTGCTCACATTTTTTTGCCACCTTGCTTTTATTTCCAGGATTGATAAAAGCAAAGATCAAAACTGTGGGTGGAATTTTTTTGGAGGATTAAAAGTCGAAGAAACTTTTTATGGGGATAAAACCAAAAGTTAGAATATTTATAGGGACCAAAAACATATTTAACCATAAATTAAAATATTAAAAAACATTAGTAGAAAAAAAATGTTATATATATATATATATAATAATTCGCAAAAAAAAAAAAGAGAAACATATCATTTTATACTTATCAACTACTTCAACAGCTAATTTTACCAAACACGCCCTAAGTGTTGTCAAGCTTCTCTACATGTATGTTTGTGAAATTAAGCACAAAGAGTCTATGCAACTTAACGGCATACATTTTGAGCAATCAAAAAAGGAAGAGAAGATAAATCTTCCATGATGAGGAACCAGTTAAATGAAGATGTCTAAGGCAGCAAATAACACTTGTTTAAATAAGAGCTCCCCAGGAATTTGGCCTACATATAGTTTAAAGACAGGCACGAGTTTCATCTTGTACGGGATAAGCAATAGTTTATAGGTCACTGCAAACAAAGGACAGGAGAAAGCTCCAGAAATTTGGAAGATTGAAATAGCTGGTTAATTAGAATGTATAGTTTTCGACTCTGCTTTAGTCTGACAGTTTCAGAAAACACAGAACATTCTTGTGGCATTAATAAATCTGAACTAGAGATGGTGCTTGAATAAGGTTAGGCCTGGATATGTGTGAAGAGAAAAGGCTGAACAGCTCACTGATAATCCTCTGGTATGCAATTGATGTTCTAGAAGAGCTAAGAAACTAGGTAAGCAAAGACAGGATGCTGCAATCGACAGTTATTAGTAAGACGTGGGGGGGGACCATGAAACAGGGGATATCTGGTATCACCATATCAGAGTGACAGAGAGTGGGAAGAGAAGGTAGTTTTAACTACTTTGAGTGTCTTCATCTTGGGAGCTAGGCCCTTTTGTTAGCAGCATTGCTCCCCATCATCCCCCAACCCCACAACAAAAACAAAATATAAGTTCAGGCACATGCCTAAGAAAGATCACACAGGTTGACTGAATAATAGACTCGCTCAAACAAGCAAAGTGCATCAAAAGAATGAAAACACACATATGTGAACACAATGGAGCAGAATTCTAGATGCAAAACAACAAGAAAATAGAGTATCCATACCAAGTCTTTCTTTTATGACAGCAGCATTTTCAGCCCCACAGTTTTTTTGTGAAAAAGAGGATATATCACGGTACATTTCATTTGAGGGATGAATTCCTGCATCCTCCATCCATTGTAGTACCTGCAATAGAATTTGTATGGTTTTCCATATGTGATTTATTGCAACTGAAATGCTAGAAAAAATGAAACTGCATATTCACGACGGAATATTCATCAACAACAAAAGTCTCTACAAGACTGGCGTGAGGGCATTGGAGATACTTCAGCCGTACAAGATAAAACTATTGGAATAGTATGATTTTTGTCAATTTGGGAGCCTTTATGTTAATTCTTAACAGTGTTGATAGGCTCTGGGCCTGGGCTTATATTAGTTGTCCTTGACAGTACTACACCTAGAAAATAAGTATACATAGGAATTGTAATGTTATTGTCATTGAATCTAGAGAGAGGGAGAGGGTTTCAAGAGAAATTGATCCTAACTTGACTTGGATAAATGAGTTCTAGATACAAAGATAGCATTTCAGGTATTTATATAAGTACCCTAGCATCCATTGCAAGCTGTTTGCTTAACAGTTAACAGAAAGCACATAACTGCCGCTACCGAATTGTCCTCCAACAGAAGTCTGCTACAGTTCTTTAACAGACTCAAAAATGTTCTAAAGACCAAATAGGGATGTGAACGGTAGCCTAACAGTAAACACGGTCACCAAAGTCATGAAGTTAAATTATGCATGTATCGTCGTTACATTAGATCTTAATCATGGGTGCGCAAGAGAGGTGTAAAGAGAGGCCGAGAGAGCACTTACCTCTAAATACTTCCTCCAATTTCCAGATGATAAAAGGTTTTTCAATAAAATAGAATAAGTATTGAAGTTAACTTCAGCACCAGATGCCAACATTTTGAAGAATAGCTGTACACATGAAAAATAAGATAAGAAATCGGAAAGAGATATCTAGATGTAGGAAATAGGAAATCATATTTAACCTTCTTCAAAAAGCAAATCATATTTAATTTGTTTGTTAACATCAACTTCATAAATATCAGAAGGAATATTTTATCATGCACACCTTCAACATAATCTCAATTTTTCCACTTTTTCCTAAAGAATTAAGGAGCAGATTTAAACACCCAGATGAAATTACAGGAAGTGAGGGCTCCATGTACTTGATCATATCAACAGCTGTCTTCCAATCATGTAATCTTGCAGCAAAAGAGAAATTCAGTTTTGAAAAAAAAAATATATAATAGTAAAATACAGTGATGTAGAAAAGTGACATGCTGTATGGTTATCCAACCAAAGCAAACTGAGCAAAAGACATCCATCCTATAGTTTCTTGCCCGTTTTTGTAATTAAATATTCTGAGCTTTGGTGTGCAATTTCAAAAGCATCAAATGTTATAATATATTCCAGAAACTTGAGGTTTCATTATAAGACCGTGCTATTTTAGGAAACTAAGAACTCTACTTCAAGATCCACCAATAATATTATCAACAAAATCTTAACATAATATTATTGTTAACAAATATAATTTCAGATAACCAATAACATTGTCAAACGTGGATGATATGAAATTTTATTGACTTGTATTTGAAGAATAAAAACCTATGGCATAAACACCAATCAATGTGACAAGTGATAAGTTCAAATTCTGAAATATACGCTATTAGCCATTCTAATTTTTCCATGATGTCTTGATCAGGAAGATACTAAGCAAATTTCAGTCACAATTAGCTTAACTTAGACCAAACAGAGAAGGCAGTAAGATAAGATATGAAATCTGAACTTACAAGCTACAGGCAGATACCATTTCAAAATATATGGTATCACTTAAAGGAATGTCTTTTTCTCTCATACTTTGTGCAAGACTAAGGACCCTTCCTGGTTGGCCACCTTTGTTAAAAGCTCTCATTAGAGCTGCACATGCGATGGTATCTAGCTTGACGTCATTTTCTTCCATTTCTTCAAATAGTGCATATAATTTCTCCCACTTCTCTGATCATAAATATAGTTACTTAGGCATACATTTTGACATAAAATCCTAATACTGCAGCAGTTAAAAAATTACTTTACCGGCTGCATTGTAGGCATCAAGCATTGCAGTATATGTAACCACATCTGGACTGCAACCCGATGATTTCATCAAGTTGAATGTAGACTCTGCTTCTATGATTTGACCCTGAAACATTATTACGAATAAAAAACAAAATTTTAAAGAAAAGAAACAGAAGTATCAAATGAATGCAGCATATACATGAATCCTAACCAAAGCACTTGCCTGTTTGCTATAGGCACATATGACAGATGAGTAGACCTCTTTGGACATAGGAAGTTTTAGATGCATCATTTCTTCCATAAAAGACAGGGCTTCCCCAAATTTTGACATCTTACAACAACCACTTATCAAGACGGTGTAAGTAACAGAATCAGATTTTATTTTTTTCTTCCTCATAGAGTTATACAAGTCAATAGCCTTGTCATATTCCCCCACATTAATATAGCTTCCTATAGCTGAATTATATGCAACTGTGTTCAATTTAATGCCTCGCATCTCAGCCGCTGACAGCACAGTATCAATTTTCACCTTTTGACCACACCGCCCACAAGCAGCCAAGAGTGTGCATATTGAGACAACATTCGGATGAATCTTATCTTGTTCCATTTCTCGCAAGATTTCAATTGCATCTTCAAGCAAACCATTAGACCCATAGGCATCAATTAGTGCATTGTAACTGACAATGTTTGGCTTCAAGTTGTTTCTCTTTATCATTTTGAATATTTCCCTTGCTTTTTGGGGTTTTCGTGATCTTCCATAAGCATTAAGTAAAGATGTATAAGATACAATATCTGGACGGAAACCATTTTGTTTTATCTCATTAAAAACCTGAAGTGCCTCATTTTCCATCCCACGAGCAGCATATGCACCTAGTAGTGCATTGTATGAGACTATATTTGGTTTCAGCCCTTCTGCAAGCATCATATTGAATGCAGACTCACAATTTTCAATGTGTCCACACACAGAATACAAATGAATGATACTAGTGAATGTTACAACGTCAGGGTGACATTCTGACTTCTTTTCCTTCATGGAATTAAAAATATCAACGGCTTTGTCGTATTGTTTAAGCTTCACTAGACAATGGATAATGATATTGTGTGTAGTTGTGTCCGGGCGAATGTGAGTTCCCTTGATTAGTTCAAAGTACGACAAAGCTTTTGAATACTGAGCGCCACTTTTAAATGCAGTTAACATAATATTGTGAGTGACAAGATCAGGTCCAACTCCATTGTCAGTCATTTTCTTGCAAACATTAAGTGCTTCTTTCCAATTTCCACTAGATCCACAAGCATTAATCAAGTTGTTGTAAGTTGACCGACTTGGTGGGATCTGCAACGATAAGTTAATGTCACAAACAACACTTATAGTCAAGATATCAACTATCTAATTGTATCAATTTAAATTCCCATTTAAGAAGTGCATAGGATCTGAAGAAGACTGAATGAAACCTGTTAAGATCACATCAATCACAAATATCTTGCCATTAAGATTAATTATTTGTTTCCAATTTGCAAAGAACTTCATGAATCATAGCCAACTGGTGTAGCGTGCAGGTAAGCAGAGTATATGATGCATAAAAAAAATCAACCCTGACCAGAATGAAACCTAGATGGTTCCCACTTCCCAGAATTGGAGGCAAGAGAAATTTTCTACGTATTTATAAGTATTTAATAATAGAATTTCAAAAAAGTCTACAATACGATGAAGCACCTGTGTGGATCTTAACTAAAGCATTAAGAATATGGGTTGCAGGAGGCATAAATCATCATAAACTGAATCCTGCAAAATAGGACTTATTTGTGCCTAACTTGACTATGAAACAATGAGGAAAATCAATGAAACACTAATACGCATGTTTTCTCTCCCTTCACTTCACCTAACTTACTTACTACACAGCCTAAATGATTCACCTACTGACACTATAGAAGATATAACGGGCCAAAGCGAAACAAAAGAAACAATCAAATCAGAAGCACATGCATGATATTGTATTTTCAAGCTCAACTACAACCTAGAATTACGACCAAGAAAGAAATGATGACCACATAAATTTGGAGTCACTAAAGATTGATAAGGAAAGAAAAATACAAAGTACACACAGCTGCACGCAGCATGTCATCCATAATATTCATAGCCCAACGCCATTGTCCAGCTCGACCATGCGCATTAATAAGAGCATTGTATGTCTCAGCATCAGGTTTACACCTACAAATCACAACACAGACACACACACACAATTACTAACAACGATTAAATAACTAAACCTTCACAAAACTAAAACCCTTCACCAGCCATATCATACCTGCATTTTTGCATCTCAAAAAACAAACCACGTGCCTGATCCGTTCTATTATGCCTAGCTTGCAACCTAATCATCATGTTGTATATATCTGTTCTAGCACAATAATTCTTCTGATTCTTCATCCAGCTGAAAACTAAGTTACAGTGTTCAATTGAACCTCTTTGTGTCAACTCCTATCAAATATGAAAATACAGTGCACATTGATTAATTATACTGTTTAAGCGAAAATTGAGTCAGAAGCTTCTAAGTGTATGTTTGGTTCCACTTCAGGAAGAGCCAAAATTGATTCTAGAAACAAGTTTGATTGGTCTCAAGTAAAATTAATTTTGCATCCAGAATTGATTCCTAACTTTAAGCTAAAAATTGAAGATTTTCATTCTAGAATTGATTTTTGCACTCAAACTAACACAAATCACTTTATTTTCAACTCAAAGTCAATTTTTGTCAAAGCAGAATCAAACAAACACTAAGGTTGTAGTTGTAGTCATGGAAGAGTGAAGAGAAAGGAAAATTGCGATACCCTAATGAGAAAGGGGAAATTCTTGCGAGCGAATCGACCAATCCAACGATTGAGCAGACCTTCAACGTCGTCACGGAGAGTGAGGGAGAGGACGGAGTCGACGACCTCCGACACGGTCCAATCCTTTTGAAAGCGGTTACCGGCGACACGGCGGCGGTAGTGAGCGGGGATATCTTCTTTACGGAGGCCGGATATTTTGGTGGAAACTTGGTGGTGTCCTTTGTCGTAGTCGACGAAACCATCCTTCTTCTCCTTGAATGCAACTTCGTTGGAGCTTTTCTTGCGTGTGGTTGTGGATTTTGGAGGACGAGTTGACTCGGTAACGCCACTGAGTTGGATGCAGTAAGGTGATGTGGTGGTGGCCATTGAAATGGGAGTGCCACTGTGGAGCATTTCAAGGATGAAGATAAACTGTGCTTTTAAAAATCGTATATATATATATCTTATCTGAGAGATTTACTATTCACACCTCCTTCTTTAATTACACTCTCCTAACGTTTTTTATTTTTGTTAATCACCGGTCTTTAGGGGAATGAGTTTTATTAATCTGAACTTTAATTACACTCTTGTAACGTTTTTTTTTAATTTTTATAATCATCTGAAATAAGTCATGTTAATTTGAAGTTTGGCCACGAGATAAGTAAATAATGATCGATAATTGTTTTAGTCAAGAAACAAACACAAGTTCTTGTGAATAATTTGTCGTTTTGTGAGGCTCATTTAACTATTTAAGTTCAATTGTTTGGTCACACTCTCATAACTTTGTTCTCAATAGAACTGATATTCATATATAACGACAAATCATGGAAGAAATACTCCTCAGTGGTGGTGTTTGGTCAATAATATGTGTGTACTTGTAAATATTATGACATTTAAGTCAATATGTGTTTGAGGTGGATGAGAAGTTTAGAATGAGACATACCATGATAGCCACAGTGTGATGCTTATATAATTTTATGAATGTGGTATTTGACAAGAAAAAAGATTCGATCCATAATAGTTGGTAGACCTCCATCATCAGGTATTTACTATTCTATATTCAAACAAACATTGCGGTCTAAGGAACATTTCTTTCAAAGTTATTTAAAACAAAACTCTTTTTAAAAATCATATTCGATCGTATTTTGGATTCTTGAGTTTAAAGTTGAGCTAGAGTCAATCTTACAAAATTTTCATGCTTATACTTTTATTATTGGCATGGGATTGTATTAATATATTATTTATTAAAAAAACTGGATGAAAAATACAAAAATGACATAAAAAAAAGATAAATAAAAAAATCTGAAATTAAGTTAAAAGAATATTTAATACATCTGATTTATTTATTATTATTATTATTATTGAATTAAATAAAAATAGTTAGAAGCTTGAAAGGTGGATGAGACTTTAGTGACTTTGTGTTGGGTGACTTTGGTGACTTTAGTGTATTTTAGAGGAAAGAGAGTGATGATGGAATTATTAAAATAAATTATTTTGATGAGAGAGAATTATTGGTTAGGAGAGAGATAGAGACAAAGGCACCAAAGTCAAAGGCACCCAAGTGCTACCTTGAAGGGCTCCTCACCTCAACAAGTGGGACAGAAGACCTGTAGTATATATACATTCAAAATTCAAAATTTGAAACCCCTATTCATCGCGCTTTTCCATTTCCATTTCGAAATAATCACTTTTTCTCAAACCCTATCTATCTTCATTACTACTTCAATTTAACGTAACTGCAGAGAAAAACAAAAACGAAAATTCCCAAACAAACCCTAACTCTTTCTCATCAATGGAATCGCAACCCCCATCTAGGCTTTTCATCAAAGAGATGGTGATGCGGAACTTCAAATCTTACGCCTGCGAACAACGCGTTGGCCCCTTTCACAAAGTAATTCATTGGATTCTTCCATTTTTTTTGAATCATTCAATCTCTGAAGTTGAAATTTTTGGGAAATTTTGGTTGCAGAATTTTTCGGCTGTGGTTGGACCCAATGGAAGTGGAAAGAGTAATGTGATTGATGCCATGTTTGTATTTGGGAAGAGAGCAAAACAGGTTTGTTCCTTTTCTCGAATGTTCTAGAAATTTTTTAAATTTTTGTTTACCTATTTTGATTGCGGATTGGTGCTTGCAGATGCGATTGAACAAAGTTTCGGAGCTTATACACAATTCTACCAATCACCACAATTTGGATAGTGCTGAGGTTTCTGTTATTTCAGGAGATTCTTGATTTGGTACCTTTTCTTATTAATCTCCATTTGTTACTTTACTTTTTATATTAATTTTTCTATATATGTATAACATAAGATGAGATATTAATGGGGTAATTCATAAAGTCTTTCAATTTGATGTTTTTATTTTGACAAAGTTTAGTTTTTGCTCTCGTGAAGCATGAAAAGCTTGTAGATTTCGTTCTTTTGTTTTAAGTTTCATTTGATATGTTTTCACTATTTATTTTGTGATTTTTTAGAATTTACAAAGGGTAAATAGGAAAGAAAGTATAATCAGAATGTAAAAGTAAAGAAGGAACAAAAGTGAAAAGAATTTACAAATGGCTTCACTTTATTGCGGACTGTCTAAGCTTTATAAGCACTACTTAAACCATGTCTCTAGGTGATGCGAGTCTAAACCTACCCTGTCATACTTAGTAGGCCTGTACAATGAAGCACTTGGAGGCTGCAATGAAAGCAGCCTAATTCCGCAATTAATGTGGCTCGTACAATGGAAACTTACTCGGTAAAACTTTCATAAGGCTCATACACAAGGCAGAATTTCTAGCAGACATTCAGTAGTAAAACTTATTCAATGGAAAATCAAGTGAGAAAATCGTAAGCACCCTTAGTTTACACGTGTCCCTTATTCTTAGATTTTAGATTCTTTTTGTTTTCTTATTTTCCTTTGGTTTCTTCTGCCACGAGCTTGTTTTTAAGTGTGGCCTTTATACCACACTAACAGTGGTCAAAAGAGTTTCATATTTACGGTTTTATGACCCTTTTGTGTTTTCCATCTTTGATACTTAAAAATTAGAATCGAATTATGTATGACTGCGGGAAGATGGAACATATTAGGCTGTTTCTGGACGTGATTTTAAAATTACAAGGGTGGCTTTTCAGGACAACTCCTCTAAGTATTACATTAATAACGATGCTTTTAATTTTGTTTTAAAGGTGGTCATGTATATCTCTGTTGATGCTTAAACTGTTTCTTATCAGGGCGAAGTTGAGCAGATTTCACTTATGAAACCAAAATCTCAAGGACCTCATGATGAAGGCTTTCTAGAATATTTGGAAGATATCATTGGGACCAAAAAATATGTAGAAAAAATTGACGAGTCATATAAACAGTGAGCACCTTTCTTCATTTCAATTCTGAAATGCAAACATCTCAATCAACATTACAAAAGCATAGATAGATACTTTTTGTTGTTGTTGCCTGATTTGGTTTGATTTGCTTATTACAATTAAATATGCGGGGCATCTGAAAGAGTTTTTTTTTTCTTTTTCTTGAGTTTATTTGGGATTATGCATGACATAAGTGTACCCAAGCAAGTATTTGGATAAACTTATAAACATAGCTTATGAGCTACCCATAAGTTCTTGGGTCATTTTAATAAGCTTATCATATAAGCTTATGATAGTCATGTAATACTGTTTACCCAAACAAATAGAGGTCCAATTCACCTTTTTGTTTTAAAACAGCTTATGATCTATTAGGGTGGTTTGGATTGAGGGTTTAGGAGGGGAAGGGAGGGGAGGGTTTAATTTTCATTTTTAAATTACGGACTATATAACATGTTTTTCTAAAATAAATTAAGTGTGATTGAAGTATTATATGATCATTTATCATGTTAATATGTTAACTCTTTAAAAAAAAATCATAGTGTCCGTAATTTAAAAATGAAAAGTAAATCCTCCCCTCCCTTCCCCTCCTAAACCCTCCATCCAAACACGCCCTTAGGAAACTAAAAAAACTGATGGATAGAAAACTAAATTTTGTGTAATTCACACTTAAATACCATTTCGTTCTGCTATACAATCGACCATGTAAGAAGATGAACTATAACTATACAAGGAAAGGATATACTGAAAAATGGGGAATGCTAGAGTACACCCAATTGATAATATTATTACATGTAAGAAGATGAACTATACAAGAAAAGATACCATTACTTCCTGCCATACAATCAACCATGTAAGAAGATGAAATATACAATGAAAGGATATACAAAAAAAGCAGTGAAGACTGGATAAGCAGCAACTCAAGGGACTGCAGCCTCCCAATTCCCTAACACCTGAATAACTTCATTCCTCTTCTATACATTAGACCAATCCAGTCATATCAGATTGACATACTCTTTCTTATTCTCCACTCACGTTATGTTCCAACCACATTAATAGACGATATCCCCTTTTCTCACTCACTCAGATATTCTGTTATAACGGTTGAGAGTCCTACATTGAATAGTGATATGGCATGAAAATTGGTTGTAAGTGATGAACATCCCTCATTTTGAAAGCTGGTTTTGTGGAGCTGATTTAGGCCCAACCCAACCGCATCTCTCTAACAATCTGTGTGATTCTTCCAAAAAAAAAAAAAAAAAACTGCGTGACAGCTATTATACAGCTATCATCACTAAACTGCCTTAGCTACTAATTACGAAAGAATGTATAAACTTTATTTGCTCTATAATAAGGACCCACTTTTCATACTTTTCTGGTGACATGCTGTATTAATCACTTGGATTCCAATTATAGCAGAGAACTTCTAATGTCTGAAGTGTTATTGTTTTTTTAGGTTAGAATTTCTAAATGAGAGAAGATCTGGGGTGGTGCAGATGGTCAAGCTATCTGAGAAAGAAAGAGACAGCTTGGAGGCACGTAAGAATTGTGACTAAATGGATCACTTGACATTTGAACAACCCCTAACAGTTCTTTTGAAACAGGATGTGAAGAATGAAGCAGAAGCGTACATGCTTAAAGAGTTATCTCTCTTAAAATGGAAAGAGAAGGCTACAAAGCTAGCTGTTGATGATACAGGTGGAAAAATGGAAGAGTTACAAGTGGGTGTTGCTAGCCTAGAAGAAAATCTTAAGGCGGAAAGGTAACTTTTAATTTCATCTATAGTCTTTCTCTATATATACATATCACTTTCCTAATTATTCGCTTTTCTTGTTCTTGACTCATGAACAACTTCGTGATACCTTATTCCAGGGACAAAATCCAAGAAAGTAAACAAGTTCTGAAGGATCTTGAAACTACGCACAACAACTATATGAAAAGACAAGAGGTTCACATGATATGGGACTTGACTTGAACTTATCAGTTTGCATGATGGCATGCCAGGGCATTGTATGCTTAGTGATAAGCTTATCAGGTAGTAACCAATTTTCTTCTTCTCTTATTCCTGTAACAGGAGCTAGATAATGATACGAGGAAGTGTAAGGAAGAAATCAAGGAGTTTGAGAGGCAGAATGTCAAGTATCAAGAAGACTTTACGCACATGAACCGGAAGATCAAGAAGCTGGAGGATAAAGTGGAAAAGGTAATGGGAAGACATGATTTACTGCACTTGAATAAATGCATGAGCGGTGTGCCTTATCTATTCATTCATATTTCAGGATTCATCAAGAATTGAAGCTCTTGTGAAAGAGGGTGAGGACTCAAATAATATGATACCAAAACTCGAGGATAATATCGCTAAACTGCAAAAATCCTTGACTGATGAGGAGAGGGTCTTGGAAGAGATCACAGAGAGTTCTAAAGGCGGGCCCTTGTCTTTCTTAATTACTGATATGCTTGAAGTTGCCTTTGATTAAATTGATTTACTGAATGCATCTCCATATGATGCTTTTAGTGTTAACCTCCTTAAAACCTTTCAGCTCTTAAACATGCTTCCTTGCAACATTCGTCGTTTTCCGTATTGATTGTTAAACTTACAATGCTTGATTTGGTTAGGTTCTCAATTCTGATGCATAGCTGACTGTCTTGGCTTTTAGCTTATCCAAATTTAAATTGATAGATAATAATGATTGTAATATGTTAGATCGGTTCAATATAATTGTGAACCAGACCCTCAGCGAGGCTCAATCAACTATGTGAATCATTATTCTCTTTGAAGTAAGCGAATAATTTTTTCTATTGAACCAGTTGTCGATTGGTTGTTAAACCAACAAATAGGTATGAATCGGATTGGTTTGAGTGGATGCATATTGGTTTGGTCTCTTCTTAAAAAATAGTAGGTTGCTTGATGGGAAAATTGAACCCCGTTTTTGGTATTTTCATGCAAATTTTTAAATGTTTAAATACTTCCAAAAGTATGAAACTGCTTAAGCTAATATGTAGCCACATACAAGTGCTAGTTTTAGTAAGTATACATAAATACATTTGTTAGTTTTCATTGCACTTGAAAAGAGAAGGTGAATTCGTGAAGAGGATAAAAAGTAATTGTATTTCTTACTACTGTTACAAGTTTATCGGCTCTCTACTGCATTTATCGTAATTAAAAAATTACTGCATCGTAAAATTAGAAAATAAAAACTGTGAATAATCTATTGACTAACCAAACTGATTGCATTAACAATACATGGCTTGGCATGGGCTAGATAAATGGGCTTTCCCCATCTTTTTCCATCTGGTGATTATGCTCTGTGGGAACACCAGTTGTTTTGCATCTCAACTTATCTTCTTAAAGATCTAGGACATATTTCCTATGAAAGATGAAGATAACTTTCCTAGAATAGACAGCCTCTAATCTCTATGCCGTGGAAGTACTTCAACCTCCTGTGGTCCTTCATTTTGAACTAAGCTGCTAACTTATCCCCTAAAATTCTGTTTTCCTACTTCATCAGCCTGTCTAAATTATATTAAATTGATTCCATATACAAAAATGTTATATTAAATTGATTCCATATACAAAAATGAAACCAATATATACTATGAGCAGTAGTGGATATTAATTGTAGTTTTCTTTTCTTGATGGTTTCAAATTAATTTTTGATTATTGGTAAACAGTTGAAACTGAGAAATTCTGCTCTGAGCTTGCTAAATTTCGTTTGGAGCTTGAACCTTGGGAAAAAGATTTGATCGAGCACAAGGGAAAGCTTGACGTTGCATCTAGTGAGGCTAAGCTTCTAAGTGAGAAGGTGATAATGATTTTTCTTATTTTAAGTCCTTGCTATATTTATATTTAGTAGTAGGAGCATGTTTGATATTGAAGGTGATCCTTGATGGTTTTTCTTTTCAGCATGAAGGTGCTCGTGAAGCCTTTAAAGATGCTCAAAATCAGATGAATAGCATAACAGAAAGAATTATATCAAAAACTGCAAGCATTTCTCAAATTAAGAGTAATATAGAAAAGAACAGGCGTGAAGCATTGGAAGCTCACAGAGAGGAAGAAGTGAGCAAATTTTCCTTCTTTATTCCACTTTAACATTTTTATTCCGAGGCTTTTGGTGATAATGTTCTTTTTCTTAAGGAATGTATCAAAAAGCATGATGCCCTAATTGCTCCTGAACAAGATGCTAGACAGAAGGTTGCTGAACTGAAGTCTGATTTAGATTCAGAGAAGAATCAGGGATCAGTTCTAAAAGCAATCATGAAAGCTTAGGAAACTGGACAAATAGAAGGGATATATGGACGCATGGGTGACCTAGGTGCTATTGATGGTAAGGTTTTTTTTTTATTGCAATCTTTCTGGCTTCATGATGTTCGTTTTAAGTTTTCCAAATTAGATCCCTTTCGTGCTGTGAAAACTGCGAAAAAACCTGGTTTGTGATGGTCCTGATTGTATCTATTATTATTAATTGATTTAAATTTAATTATAAAATTTTATGCCGGTACACTGAATTTTCAAAAACAAATATCTGACCTATTTTTTATGATCAAATGAAATAGAGTTTATAGAGCTTGGGGTATTGGCTTATTGTTGTGGAAGTTTTGAATTTGAACTAGTAGCCAAAAGCTAGGTTTATCCCACCTATGCTTTATTTGGTTGTAGTTTGAAGGTTTAAGTAAACTCAGAGGAGGAGCGATCTCTTTTCCTTCCTCAAACATAATTTCAAACACATTCTAATACTAAAATCCAATATCCCAAAAGCAAATACATCATACATATCATCTATCATGTTTTATTTTGTCTATTAGTTAGTTTACACTTTCCAAATATTTTTGCCTTAGTTTTATTTTGTTTTACTCGCTAAATAATATTAGATTAGATTGTGAATACGAAGCATTGAATTTATCTTCTAATCAATTTGGATGCTGGTGAACAGTGATTAACTTTATTGATGTATTGACATTGTATGTGATCTGTGTATACCACTATATTGATGTCTGAGTTTTGATAACTGCAGCAAAGTTTGATGTTGCAATATCAACAGCATGTTCTGGGCTTGACTATATTGTGGTGGAAACAACAACTGCAGCACAAGCCTGTGTTGAGTTACTTCGTAGAGAGAATCTTGGTGTTGCTACTTTCATGACATTGGTATTTATTTTATTGTTACTAGCGGAAAGACGGGCACGTCTATTGCGCTTAATTGTATGTGGAAAGAGATATCAATTTTTTCATGTACTATGCGATCAAATATTTTTGGCAGATAAGATTAAAATAAAGGCCAATACTTACATACGGTTCCCTATGCAACGTTCATCAGGTTCCTCACATTACATTTCTTAAACACGGATGTTTTAATTATATCTTGATGCAACGATTGATTCAATTTTCGGTAGTTTTTTTTAATATTTTAGTTCAAAACCGGACGAACAGTCCCTAAAGAACTTTATGTAAGTATTTTCCTAAAATGAACTCTTTTTTTATTGTCCAATATTGTTCTTATTGTAATGGGCTAGTTCCTATGTTAATGGAATTTAACTATTTTTTATTGTAATAATTTAAATAATATAATAAAAAAGATAAAATAGTAAATAAGATAGTTCAAGAACCATTAGAGAAGCAAGTAAGCGTATCAAAGATGAGAATGTTGCGTTGGATGAGTGGTAAGACTAGAAGGGATAGGCTTAGGAGTGACCTCTTCGTACTATAGAGAGAGAGTTGGGGTAGCACCTATAGTAGAAAAGATGGTAGAAAATAGGCTTAGGTGGTTTGGGCATATAGAGAGAATACCTATAGATGTTGTAGTACGAAGAGTAGATCAGATGGAGGAGAATACCTACTGCAATTTGATTAGTATAACTACGGCTGAATTGATTCCTTAGCAATTTGCAAATTCGTGTTTTTTCACATTAATTTCCAAGTTCCAGCTTCGCTTAAAAGTTGGTATTGAATACTAGTGTTGATTTGATTGAATTGAATACATTTCCCATTGATTATCTATTTTGTATTTCAATGTTTTTTTGTGCAATGATAATCATTTAAATTTAAACCAAATCAGACAAATATAATTATAATAACATTTTTTTTCTTTTCAGGAGAAGCAGGTTGATCTTATTCCAATGATGAAAAAGAGTGTAAGCACTCCAGAGGGGGTTCCCCGCCTTTTTGATTTAGTAAAGGTTCAAGATGAAAGAATGAAACTTGCTTTCTTTGCAGCACTTCGAAACACAGTTGTTGCTAAGGATCTGGACCAGGTCAGTTGTTCCTCCTTAGCATAAAACTTTGTTCTGATTATAAATTCAAGAGTTGTTATCGAGAAGTTTTGAATTTTTGTTTCTTATATCATAAAACTATTAGATTGTTTATGATTCAAGAAATAATAATTGAATTGTATGGCTTACTATAAATATAATTATTAGTTATTTTAAAACGAAGACATATTACCTTGTTCTTGGACAGTTAATTTTCCACTGTTTGTATCAAAAAGGAAGCTAATAAATAGCAACATTTTTTCCTCCTGTAAATTTTTTAGGCAACACGCATAGCATATGGTGGAAACAATGAGTTTCGGCGAGTTGTTACTCTTGATGGTGCACTTTTTGAAAAATCTGGAACAATGAGTGGCGGGGGTAGTAAGCCCAAGGGTGGGAAGATGGGCACATCGATTCGAGCTACAAATGTGTCTGGAGAAGCCGTTGCAAGTGCTGAGAGGAAATTGTCTGAATTGACCGTTAAATTGAATGAAATTCGCCAAGGAATGAAGGAATTGACCGTTAAATTGAATGAAATTCGCCAAGGAGGAGGAGCCGCTGAAAAAAAAATTGCAGCTTTCGAATTGGACCTGGCTAAAAGCCACAAGGAGGTAATGCTTATTTCTGAGTCTAGAAAGGCACTTTTATGGAGTTGTTGGTACCAAGCATTGAGTTTTCCCCCCTTCTTCTACAGGTTGACAGTTTGAATTCACAACATAGTTATATTGAAAAACAACTTGGTTCCCTTGAAGTTGCATCAAATCCACAAGAGAACGAGCTTGGTCGGTTGGAAGAGCTGAAGAATATTATTTTTGCAGAAGAAAGAGAGATTAATAGACTTGCTGACGGATCTAAAAAACTGAAGGAAAAGGTGGGCTTTGAACTAACTTATGTTTATAACTTTGAATTACTTTGCAAGTTTGGTGTTGCTTGACTTGTCTTGCATGTCATCTTTATCTTTATCTTTTGATTTCTAGCAGTGTTTGCAGTTAACAAAGGCTATATCTTTATTTAAATTAAGTTAGCCAAACTTATCCATCATTTTTAGGTTTCAGAGCTTCAGAGGAAAATAGAGAATGCTGGAGGTGAAAAATTAAAATCTCAGAAGTTGAAGGTCCAGAAAATTCAGTCTGTAAGCATCCTGGATACTGAGAAGAACTTTCAATTCAATACGATGCTGTGTCTATACTAATGGTACCCATTTACTAGGACATTGACAAGACCAGCTCAGAGATTAACCGTCACAAGGTTCAAATAGAGACAGGGCAAAAGATGATGAAGAAGTTGACTAAAGGAATAGAGGATTTGAAGAAGGAGAAAGAAAGGTTAACTGAGGAGAAGGAAAAGTTAAATGAAAACATCAAAGAAATAAAGCAGAAAACATCTGCTGTTCAAGAGAATTATAAGAAAACACGAGGTTCTTTTCCTTGTTCTTTTGCTTGTCTGGCTATGTAAAATGTGCCTACATAAGTGGCGGCGGTGGTGGTGATTGTACATTCGTGTATTGTGTACATTACTATGTAGATGATTGACAAACACCGGGATGTCTTAGAGGAAGCAAAATCTGAGCATGATAGATGAAAAAATCAGTGGACAAATTGCGTGCATCTGAGGTACTTGTCGTGTGACCATTTTTCATGTCTCTTAAAGTTGGAGTTTTCTCATTGTAATCTTTATTTTGCAGGTTGACGCTGACTTTAAATTAAAAGACATGAAGAAAGCATACAAAGAATTGGAAATAAAGGGGAAAAGTTACAAGAAAAGACTAGATGAGTTGCAAATTGCTATTTCCAAGCATCTTGAGCAGTATGTCATTCAATATTTGTTTGGGAATACATTCTTCCCTATTCTGAAATTCTTACAAGACAAATTGGATGCAGAATTCAGATAGATTTAGTGGATCAAGAAAAGCTACATGCTACATTGGCTGAAGAACATCTCAATGCTGCTTGTGACCTGAAAAAGGCCTGTGAAACAGTTGCATTGCTTGAAGCAAAACTGAAAGAGATGAATCCAAATCTTGATTCAATTGCAGAGTATGGCCTTTTCCAATTTGTTATCCTGACTGTCTTCCTTTTTGGTGTTGCACTGAAGTGTTTCTTAATTTATGATATCAGATATCGGAAGAAGGTATCATTGTACAATGAGTGAGTTGAAGAACTTAATGCAGTCACTCGGGAGCGGGATGATATAAAGAAGCAATATGATGAATTGAGAAAGAAGAGGTGTGCATGTTATTTATTTTGTATTGTTGACTTATTTTCTATTTGTGAAAAATGTAAGCTGAATCTTTCATTTCAGATTGGATGAGTTTATGGAAGGATTTAATGTCATATCATTAAAGTTAAAGGAAATGTACCAGGTTTAGAAATCCCCTCTCTCTCTCACACACACACACACACAAAAAGAAAATATCGTGCTTTGCTCTGCAGTTCACTGTGCTTTTAACATGTTATATATCTAATAAACTTAACATATTTGGATCCTTATGTTTGCATGATTTCTGATAACAGTGAAGTTGTGTTTTAAATCCATTGCCACTTACAACTTGGTGGTAAGCCAAAAAAGTCTATGATTTATAAGATGTGAATCTAATGGTGCTGACAGATATGTAAATTAATGAGGGCATAGATTCTCAGGTCCAGTTTATAGAACTGGATAAGAGATTAGGAATATGGAAATCATAGGAAGAAACGGCAGAATAAGAAACAACATCCTTCGTTAATGGGAATATAACCCCACCCTTAAACACACACACACACACACACTCTCTCTCATTTAACTGGAAATGGTGAAGGGTGATTTACATTTCAAAATGATTTTTATTCTCCTTGGCGCATAAAATTCCCACCTACACAATGGGAATGGAAGAGAGAAAATATGAACAACAAATGTTTCTCATAATCCATTAAATTACAAAAACTTTTTAAACCTTGAATCAAATATGGGAGCGCTATATTCCCAATCTCATTTTTTCCGAAATATATACGCATATCTTGAAACAAGTAAACTCTTAGGGTCTTTAGCTGTCCACTTCGTAATACATTGAGAATAACTCTAATCAGAAGACACATAGTTCTATTGCCAAGGACTACTTGCACAATATTTTATATACCAATCTTTTTCATAAATATGTCCCAAAGCTCAGTTCTTTCCGGTCTTCATATTTTGCAAGGCCATTAATAACTCTCAAAAACGCAGTTCCTAATGGATTGCACAAGGTTGTGATAATTAACAAGTATTACCTTTTTTATTGTTTGCAGATGATTACACTCGGAGGTGATGCAGAACTCGAGCTTGTGGATTCTTTGGATCCTTTCTCTGAAGGCGTTGTATTCAGTGTTAGACCACCAAAGAAAAGCTGGAAAAATATTGCTAACTTATCCGGTGGTGAAAAGGTGTCTTCTCTCCCTCCTCTTCCTCATTTGAATTTTGACCTCAGTTCATGCGTTATATAATTCATTGACAAAACTATCATTTTCCCTGTTAATAATAAGTGGTGTATTTTTGTTATTTATTTCCCAGACTCTTAGCTCACTGGCACTTGTATTTGCTCTTCATCATTACAAGCCCACGCCGCTTTATGTAATGGATGAAATTGACGCTGCTCTGGGTACTTTTATCAACTTTGTAGCTAAACTATTTTGTTGTAATTGCTGACTTTGCAATACACTAAACTATGTTTTATATGGTTTGGCAGACTTCAAGAATGTGTCTATCGTTGGGCATTATGTGAAAGACAGGACTAAGGATGCTCAGTTCATTATCATAAGGTAGGTTTGTTACTTTAGATTTAGAAATGATCTTCTAAGGTTATTAGTAAATCATTGCTTAATTAGTCTTAATACTTACGGTGGTATGCTCATTCTTCTTGCAGTCTAAGGAACAATATGTTTGAATTGGCTGATCGACTTGTTGGTATTTATAAAACTGATAATTGAACAAAGAGCATCACTATTGATCCGTCTAGTTTTGTCATTTGCCAGAAGAGTGCATGATAGATTTGTCGGTGTACATAGAGATGTTAAAGTGTAGAATGCCTAAATAACTAGTCTCTTGTACCAGTTTTTTGGTTGCAAGTCTCTTACCAGTTTGATCTGGCATATAATTGTTACTGTTATTTATTACTAATTTACTAGTGTGCTATGTATTCTGTATATTGAATGGAATCTAAGCTGACTTTTAATTGTAGCATGGACATACATCAGAGATAAATGAAAAATACATGTAATTAGTTTTATTTGTTAAATTGCCATTATATTTGAAATCTTTAAAAATAGATGATGACAATTTACACATCAATATTTTGCATTTCAAATTTGTACAATGCTTGGGCACAAATACGGGGATCCAAATTTTCTCTCATTTAATTGTCCTTCTATATAAGACCAAATGAATAATGTTTGGGTAGACAGACATAAACTTTATTTGTTCCCAAAATATTTCATCATTTTATACCAATTTCTTTTTGATTATTAGAAAAAATCTTTTTATGCGTGTGCTCAAATATTGTACGTTTGGTTGTAACCATAGAGGAACCCCTATATCCACAATGCATATTTTTACCTCTATCAATTGACATGCATATTAATTAGAATAACATATTCATTAGACAAACTTTGATATTTTCTAAAAAAAAAAAATATCATATTGCATATCAAATTATTATTAAAAACAATCTTTAAGAATTGAATCGATCCTTTTAAAAAAAATTGTTCAATTTTGGCTCTTTGCTTCTTAAAATCTTGTTCTTCAAAATATTTTTATATTGGGCAAAACAACTTGTAACATACATTAGGTACTTACAACTATAATACATGTGTGTTTGAGTTGAGGACCATTTTGTGGACCAAAAAGAAAAGAGGTGAGGACCATTTTGCATATTCTAAAGCTTAAGGGTTTCTTTAAAAAAATAAAAAGCTTAAGGGTTCCATTTTGCATATTATAACTCTTTTCAAGTATAAGAATGTAAATTCCACTTTTCCCCTCAAAACCTGGTGATAGAATACTCCTTGAATCCGTAATGAATTGTTCCCCAAACAATATGTCAAATGACTCTCCATCTCCATTACTGCACACCAAAATTAAAAAGCTAGCAGTGTTGTTAAAAAAGTACTAATAATGAGTAGGAGCATAAAAAAAAACAGTAATGATATCTAAATAAGCTGCAATCATTTCATGTGAAAAAAAGAGAAGCTGCAATGATATAGTACTAAAAAGATGATGATGACCATGATGATGAATTGTGAATTTCATTCTTTCTATCCCTTTATTATTCTTCCACATGAGAAGGGATAACATTGAATCGGCAAGGATCACGGAATAAAGGCTCACTTAAGATACCACCAAATAAAAAGCCACATAATGATAAAATGGAATATATGTGATGCACCGAAACCATTTTCATTGGCTACAACACAAGTATCTCTCATCACTAAATAATTTTACAAACTTGTAGGAAAAAAATAATCGAAAATATACAAACCATCGCAAGTTTTTAGCCCTCAAACGTGCTAAAATATAATATAAATTAGTGTCCTATAAATTATAATACTATAATATAAGCCGTTTCCACTTTGTCAAGTAATGGTATATAATTTCGTCAAAGAAAAGTAATGGTTTATAAATTTCCCATTATACATTGCATATTTGGTCGGTTTCAACCCCACATGATTGGTCAATTTGAATTGGTGGCTACATGAACAATACAGAGTATCAAAATGTGCAAGTGCTTTCCACATTAGAAAATTCTTTGAGGGAAAGTACACTAAGAAATTTGGAGTAAAAGGGTAGAAGAAGGAACAGATTATGAAGGCTGTTAGCTGTCAAGCGGTTAATATAAACCTAAATGTTGAAAATGACTTGTTGGCTAAGGTTGTCAATTAAACAGCCATTGGGTGAACTGCACATGGGTACAAATTCTAATTACACTCTCTTGTCACCAAGGATTCCTTAATTTATGTTTTATGTTTTACTTTATGTTCACAAATCTAAATTCTTTCTATTTCAAATGCTGCCAATGATTATAGCCAGCCATAGGATGTGCTGACAAGTTACTCAATATTTAAAGACGCTATCAACATTATCATTATAGTAAATACAATTATAGGATTACATCTTTAAACTAGCTATAAATTTTCAAAAGCATTAGCGTTTATATTCATGTAAACAAACAAATGTGACATCGCTTAAAAATCGTAACGCTTTTACAAAGGACAAAACTGTGAGACCTCGTCGAAAGCACACAATACTTCAAAAAACATTGTTGTGGACTTTCAACTTGACGAGTCAACCTTATGGTTTACCAAAAATTATGTCGATCATAATCTTACATCACTTACCGAAATGACCCCTTTTAAGTAGCATGAATAGTAAACCAGGTAACTTGTTGTGCAATGTACTATAACATGAGGTAATTTGAATAAAAAGAAAATGAAAAAGATGGTAGATATACTATGATTTTTATATGGTGTATATATGTAACTAAATACGTACAATAATTTGTAGGTAGCATAGCATAAGCACAGGAGAATACAACTATATATAGGCAACATGTTTTGTGCTTTCCAAAGGAACCGACAGTGAGAAGGGTAGAAGAAGGTGGATGGATGGAGTGAACCACTTGTACTATTAACATAGTACGCCTGTAGAAGAAAGTGTTGAGATCGGGACTTGGGAGTGTCCCTATTACCACGTGTGTTTTGTTTACCGGAACCTTCCACTTCTATTACTGCATACTGCATGCTTACCAATATAATTTAATTTGTGGTACACAATCCTATGTATGAATATGATAGCCAACATTTTTACAGTTTGTTTGTTTGTTTGGATCCCCTCCAGCTCCACCTTCATTCACTACCGTCATTTTTCCTGCTCTTATGTGTCTAATCCCATCAAATTACTATCCTAGCTACTTCACTTCTTAACCTAACAACAACCCCCTTAGGACTTATCAATTGCTACTCACCGGTCCATTACAATTTACAGCACTACGCTTTGTGAATGTTTGATATTACGGTGACGAAGATTAATTTTGATCGAAGTAAGTTAAATATAAATTGATTTATGTTTAGATGTAATAAGACATGAAAATCTCTTTTATTAATTCAAATTAGTTGATAGTTTAGATTAAAATTGGTTTTAGACGAGAAATTACCAAAATAGATTTTAATTTGTGAATTTAAAAGTAGATTTTATTTCCGTTGAAGAAAATTGTTTAAATTTATGTTGGTATAATTTTGTAAGTGATTACTTGTTTTATGTTTAACAAATATAATACAGTACACATAATATCAAGAAAACAATATAAAACTATTCAAGCGACCAAAGAGGACATAAGCATGGCTGCGTTCAGCTAAATAAATAAATAAAACATGGTTCACACATAAAAATTTGATAAATAAGGATAAAGTATAAAATTACTGTCCGATATGAAATAAGTCGTGCATTTTTTCTTTCTTTTAATACAAGAGGACCTAATACTAAAAAGAAAAATTTGCATTGAAACTATTGGCAGAGAAATAACTCACGATGTATCAACAAAATCACCCTCAATCCTCCTTGTACATATTTGAATCAACAACAACTGATGTATTTGCTTTAAAATTTCGATCAAATACACCAATTTTTGAATTAACAACAGGCGTATAATTTGACGAATCTTCTAATTTGAGCCGACCTAGTAACCCATCTATAGTAGAGGTTTATGGTTTCTAGGGTGGCGGTTGAACAACGTGCTCCTAAAACTCACACAAGCGCGGTTTAGCTTGCTTGTTAATAAGTGTAAAATTAATCTTCAAACAAAAAAAAGTATGAAATTATTCTTCCATTCAAATTTTTCGATTGTTTTAGTATTTATTTATATATTTTTTGTGTGTGTTAACACTTCAGTTCTTAAAATGGGCGCTGTTAATTAAAATTTATTTGGCCTAGACTAAGTAAAATCTAACTAAGAATTATTTTAACGAGATGCAAACTCATGTTTACTCAAACAATTATATTTTATTTCTATTTTAAAATGTTATGGTTAAAAATAAAAGATATTTCAATACATACCGTAATGACATTAGTTTCGGAGGCCAATCCAAATGATGGTTGGATCAAGTACCATCTGGATTTACGTTGCGCAGACTAAACAAGTTCAATTGTCTAGTTCGCCAAATAAGATTTCACGTGATAATGGTAATCAAAGGGATGACTTGGTGCATAAATTACCCCAATGCCATCTTTAGACTAAGCATGGATAGAGATAGCACTTATGAAAGGTCAGACACGCCTCCATCGTTCGGCATATCGAGGACCTCATTTAACTCAAAGGTGTGTCTTTGTCTGTCTCAACTATCATATATGCAAGCGCAACCTCTATTCAAGGGTGAACCAAGCTAAGTGAAGATAACAAAGAGCATGAGCATATTACATGTTAAATTAGGGGTTCACACCACATGTATGATCACTCATTCTTAACCTCGCTTAAACGTTGTTTATATTGTAGGGTTGCAACCAAAGACATAGAGATCAAAGCATCAAACATTAAGATTACATCACTAACTCCGGTGATCAACCTCTTGCGCTCATACAAGAACATAAATAAACATCAATTAAATAAATCATTACCAACATAGATTGGTCTAGCGGATGGACTAAACTTCGACCGTATGATGAACTTTTTTTTTTGTTGCTAATAATCATATGATGAACTTGAAATCCGACCTAGAAGTAGTGTCCATATTTAATACTCAAAACATGATTGAAATAAGATAACTTTCTTAAAGAGAATACGTAGAAAACCAAAAAAAATGTAATATTCAAGTAGTGAAAAAATGGAAGAAGGAACTAGTTTTTGCATTATGTTAATGACTTGATGAAAATGTGTGTGAAGCAAATGACCCAACAGTATCTCCCCCCATGCCCCCACCCCACCCTTCCCCAAGCAGAGCAAGACATCAATAACAACTCAACATCAACCACACACACTAACACCACAATTACATATTTACATTTGTTCCTTCACTTCACTTCATACCCCACCACTTCTCTCCCTTCTCATTTCCACTCCTTCACACATCCAAGAAACATCATCACCCACGATTCTCTCAACAATGACAAAGCCAAAATCTACCAACGAAGATAACAGCACCAACAACAACAACAACATGAGTCTACTCTTAGTATTATTCCCACAAGACAAATCATCCACCACAACAACTAAACTAAATTCACCTTCCTCTTCCTCTTCTTTCTCACCATCATCATCAAAATCTCTCATAATCTCCAAAGCACAATCCACACTCTCAATCTGTGCACTTCTCCTCTTCACTACCCTCCTCCTCTTCACCCTCTCCACACTCCCAAGCACCCCACCATCACCATCCCCCTTACGACGCCGTTTCCTCCTCAACCACCACAACAACCACCACTTTGCCCTCCAGAAAATGGGCACGCTCTATCTCCGTGGCAATAAACCCATGTCCGATCTTCTCATCTGCCATGTCTCAGACGAAACCACCCACGAAGATTTCCGTTTCTTCTTAAGACTCCTTCATCGCTCCACTATCATTTCCACCACCGACGTAGTTTTCATCTTCTCTTCTCCTTCTTCTTCTTCCTCTTTCTCACACATTATTCATCAAGAAAATCATTCTTTCATGACACTCCTTCATTCCCAAAACAACAACACATTTTTCAACACTTCTCGTTTCCTTCACAAAGGAAATAACCACCCAGTTTCAGAACCTTTATGGGGTAATAAATTACGAAACAACACTACTACTATTGCTACTACCACTACTTCACTGAGTTATGGGTCGATACTAAGTTTTGACGCAACGGAACTCGATCCAGAAAACTCATTATCAGGCTTTCTAGACCGAGTTCCGTTTAGTCTACGACGCTGGGCATGTTACCCAATGCTACTTGGTCGTGTTCGACGCAACTTCAAACACGTGATGCTTGTAGACACAAAAACAATTCTCATTCTTCGTGACCCGTTTAACCGAGTCAAGAATCGGAGTCCAGAATCGGTTTTACTCTTCAACAAACACGGAAAAAAGCTTCAGTCAAGCACTCAGCGTACTGTTCTACCCGCCGTGGTCATTGGCGGGGCTCGCGGTGTTCGAAGGTTGTCTAACGCAGTCATGGTTGAGATCGTTCGTGCTGCAACTCAGCATAGGAAGAAGAAAAACTCGGTTACAGAATCGGTTTTGCTGAGTCAACTCGCGAGTAACGAGTTTCTATTGAAGAGTAAGAATGTTCAACTTAATGTTTTGAACGAGTTGATACCTGAAGTGAGTTCACTCAATGGGCATAATCATGCAATAATTCAACGTGATATGAATAATCATGATTTAAATTCTGTTATTAAGAAACAAATTTGTTCGTCGGTGGTAGATTCTTCTTCTGTTTATAGAGATTGTTAGTTATAGTTAGTTACCACAAAAAATAAAAGTACACGAAGGTGTAAAAAAAATTAAAAAATTCATATTTATTATTTTTTATAATGATAGTTTTAAATTTTAATTTCACTGCTATGTGATGTTTGTAGTTGTACATATTCATCTTGGAATTTACATTTTTGTATTCTTTCACTTGAAAGTTATGGACTGTCGTATGTTTATGAGTGAGTAAATGAATAAAATTAATACAAGATTTTGACCATGCAAGACTAGAGTATATTTGCATTATTATATACTGTATTTGATTGATTTGATTGGTCTAATGTTATTATTAAAACATGCCAAAACTTTTTTGTTCTCAATATTATATATAATTTGATTTTGGACTTATGTTTTGTATCATGGTAGATGTGTGGATGATCCATCGTAATTTTTAAAAGCTACAGAGTATAGTTTTTAAAAAAATTACTGCTATACCTAAACATATGCTTGGCTTGTTTTGCGCTTTATATTTGTTTATGTATTGAAAATTGGTAATATTATATGCAACATATTTTTGGCAATAATGTAATAGTTTTGATTGTTTCATCCAAATGGGAAAACATCGAAATGCAAGAAAATTGGAAGAGAATGAAATGTGAAACAGTAATAAGGAAGGAAATTTAATGATGAGAAAGGAAAGCAGTGAAGGTGGAACAGAACAAGTGAGTTGTAAAAGGCATTGATGAATCCATGTGCTTTGAGATCTTTTTGGCTCCGGCAGCTTACGCGTTTGCAATTAATGTGCAAAAGCAATAAGCAATTTTTTAAAAATTCCCGCGACTTAAAAGCTGAAAGTACAGTTAAACGTGCTTATTACGCAGTTAAACTAAGCTAAATTCACTTCGTGCAGTGTTAATAAAGCAGTTTATTTTCGGGTTTTGTTTTGCTCTTTTTTAATTAGCAAATGGATGAAAATGGGAAAGTTGAGAAGTGTGCATTTTGAGATGTGGGTGCTTGTTACTCCCAATATTGTTTCCTTTTCTTACTTTCGTTATTAAAGGTTGCCAATTTTGAAAGGACCATAGTTATTGACTTGCTACATTTTATGGTAACTTGCAAGTGAAGCTATTGATTTTTTTTTCCTCTTCTTTCTTTTCAATAAAGGGTTAGACTTAGGGTAGTGTCATGAAGCACCCTCCCTTCAATAAAGGGTAGGTAGTATCTATAAGCATTTTCTTTTTTATTAGGCGTGCTATTTGATGAATTCGATATGTTGTCATGATAGATGACATGTGAGGTTTGTAAATTGCTAGCTTCCTTCGGTTTCTCTATTTTGTAGTGGCCACTAGGCGCACTACCCCACCATGACTTTAGATATAAATATAATGGACTTTTTTTTTACCATCAACCTTTCAAGTAGATGTTACTTTCTTCTAATTTTATTCTCTGTTTCTTTTGCTATATTTTAATGAAGAGAGGCTAAGTAAGATTAAGAGATTTAGAGGGCGGATGAAGAAACATGTAGATTGAAGTAAAGAAAGATTGCTTCATTTGTTATGCATTTTTTTACAGATGGAAACAAATTTCATTATCCAACCAGAACAACGTTACTTGTTCAAAAATAAAATAAAATATAAAAACATTATTACATATAGGTTGATTATAAATCACAAAGGCAACCAAATTAGAACTCAAATTTTAATAGACAATCTATAATGTTTTTCTATTGGGGAGTCTGCAAAAGCCGAGAGCAACAACGAACCAATGTTTCAGGAGCACAAAGAAAGCGAGATGTCATATCTACATCCAAAATCTTAATACATTATGTATATGAGTCATCAATCTTATATATATTTTTAACACTTTACCTGTTCATTGACAATGTGGGACTTAATCACTTACACTTAAAACTCAACAATCTCCTTCTCAAGTATGATTTTCCACCGCCTATAACAAGATCCAACACATAATCCACCTCCTGCTCTTTATACCACTGGTTGGGGGAGTATGGGGAGCAACACCATGTTAATATTGCTCCAAAATCACAAGAGGGAGAGACACCGCATCTCCACTCAAAATCTTAAGAGAGAAAATCTAATGGAAGAGGAAAGAACTTAATAGAGAGGAGCGGTGCTCTACAAACTTGTTAGCTATAGAGCCCTAACTTTTCTAGAGAGAGAGAGGAGAACTTCACTCACACGCAATGGACACATATTAATCATCAAATAAAATAAAATAGTTCAAACATTAAATTGATTTTATTTGTCTTCTACAAAGAATTATTCAATGACAAATTGGCACCATGGAGATGGCTCATGCTTTTCAAATATATTTTTTTGGAAGGAAACTATATTTGTTTTTTTAGTGTTAATCCTTCGATTTCTAAAAGAAGGAAGTTTTAATAGTTTTTAGGCTTAAATGTTCAATTGATTCCTTAACTTGATTTCAAGTATCGGTTTGGTCTCATAAGTAATAAAAGGTCCATTTAGGTCCCTTAACTTTATTTAGAGTATCAGTTTGGTCCTTTCTGTTAATTTAATTCAAAAAAACGTTAAGTTTAGGGACCAAACTAATACTAATTAAATAAGCTAAGAGATCAAACTAATTCTAATTAAATAAGTTAAGAGACCAAAATTTAACGTTTTTTGCATTAAATTAACGGAAGAGACCAAGCCGATACTTGAAATAAAGTTAAGGGACTTAAACGGACCTTTTATTATTTATGGGACCAAACCAATACTTGAAATCAAGTTAAGGGACCAATTGAACATTTAAGTCTAATTTTTAATAGTCTGAAGTTCAATCATAAGGTAAGATAACATGACCAAAAAATATTTCACTAAAAAATCCAACTCGAGTCTCGTAATTTGTTCTTTGATGAAACTAAGTAACCTTTTAAGTCCAACTGTTTAGTTATGTTTTTGGTTTTTGTTGACTTTGTTTTTTTTAGCAAATTGTAGCTGATTAATTAGTTGTTTCGTGGCTTAATGGCAGAGAAGTAAACAGGTTGTGAAAGCGATGGAACAGTGTGTTGAATGTTTGACTTTTGATGCTTATCAAATTGCCAATCATCGTTTCCTTATCAATACTGAAAGCCAATTAACCACCGACACCAACAATATGGCCCACTTGCTGGCATGTTGCAGCACAATTCATACAGCAAATATATAAATTCTTACACAAATATCAAATATATCCACCGTTAGATCTCTCAAATTTGTAGGAAAACATTGGCTGGATCAAAATAACATTTGAAAAGAATGAGTCATTTATAACGTGGGCCAATTATACCAGCAAAAATGCTAGCGTGTGTATTTTAACGCATAAGTTAAAAAATTAAAGATAGAAATATCTTCTTAAAACCTATATCATTATGTAAAAGTTTTTAATAATTTATGTTTTTAATATAAATTTTATTTCCTTTAGACATAAGTTAACTTGATCCTTATACTAGTAATTCACATCTAAATTTAGCTAGGCTATTAAAAGTCCTCACTCATCTCTTACTTATAAACCTTAACACGTATCGCAATATTAAACCGAATTTTAACCTAATTTTGTCGCCTAATTTCCCTCCATACTATAGTTAAATTATGTTCCTAATTTTTTGGATGGAATATTAAATCTTTGGTAAATTGATTCATACTTATCAAAATCTCTTATTTTTATGGAAAGCAAAATTGTTTCCTTCTCATGCTTATCAAAATCATTTCCTTCTGATGCAGTTCTTTCCTATTTTTATGAAAAGCAAAATCGTTTCCTTCTGATTCAGTACTTTTCCTATTTTTATGGAAAGCAAAATCGTTTCCTTCTGATGCTTATCAAAATCGTTTCCTTCTGATCCAGTACTTTCCTATTTTTATGATAAGAGTTTTATGCTTATCAAAATTGTTTCCTTCTGATGCACTCCTTTCCTACGTTTCCTTCTCATGCAATCTTTTCCATAATAACAAAATGTGCTATTTTTTATGGAAAGCAATACACATATCGTTTCCTAATATGCAATTTAAATACAATTATTTTGTAAACCACTAAAACTCTTTTATTTCAATTATGCTCCCTACCTCCATTGCTTTTTATTTTAAACCAAATCATTTGTCATATTCACCATGGCCGGGAGAAACATTGAAACTCTTTTGTCGTATCACTGCCTAACTGGTAAACATTTGAACATGCATTGCTTTAATATAATTATTTTTTTGATGTGGTTTACACGTAACGGAAATTTCACTTTCATTCTTTAATAGGTGCTCTGGTGAAAAACCCAGTTTCAGATCTTGACAAAGCAATCAACAAGCTAAGAGTGAAGTACAGATCATACATCGTCGAATATGACATTGAGAGTGTGAGTATGCTTTCCTTTTCGTTATAACATACAATTTGATATTTTCGTGGCATTCTGCTTGCTGATGATTTTGTTCTTTTCATCTGGGTGTTGTGTGCTTGCCAAGAATGTTTGGCGGTGATTTTGGAGATCAGATTGGACGCTTTGCAACATTGACTGATCCAAAGGCCCATCAATTTGAGGTCTTGGTCGAGAGCATCAATGGTGACTTTTTTTTAACAAAGAGATGGAAAGCAATTCGTGACTTTTATGGAATTGGTCTAGGAGCGTGGGTTACTCTAGTTTTTGTTGATGAGGGACGATTTTATATGATGTTAAGTGATAGGTTTCATAAGACTATCAAGTATCCCGTTTTTGATCCACCCATGCATTTCCTTATTGACAGAACTAATGTGCAAACAACTTTCAACCATCATCTCCCGCCGATAACATCTCTTCTCTCTTATCGTCACAATATCAGTTACATGTTTATAGATTTCCAAAAAAAATTATCTGAATATGATGTAACAAAAGATTTTTTTGGTATGATACACTTTTCATATAAACATGATTTTTTTTTTAGTTTTTCATTTAGTAGGTGTAAATTGCTTCAATTTAGCACCTTATATATTTATCGATACGCACGGGTCAATGTTCTAGTTTTGATAATTTTGTTTACATTTCTAATTAACAAATGTATTAATATTAATTTAATTATTATTTATAATTGAAATGATGTTAAAGATTGGAATTTAGGTGTTTAAGACAATTTTTTTTTTCAAAATCTTCAAATCAATCGCGTGAACATAGTTTCGAAGAAAAATCTAATACATTAAAATTTGTAGATAATGGTTTTGGAAGCATTGCCAGAATTTGGAGATCAATAGTGTTGATAACAATATTTAGAAGACTAAAAGCCCACAAATGTTTTATAAAGACTAAACAAAATTGAAAATTTTATATAAACTAAAAATAACTAACACCTATATTAATCTGTCTAAAATATTTAGCATATCCGTATTAAACTTGATGCTGGATACATTAAATTTTTAGCAGAATTTGTTCAAATCAATACAAGCATCATTACAAATTCGTACATATGATAAAATAATATTTGCAAATACATATATCTAATACATATTTGAATACATACGGAATTATCTAAAACTGGTACGATATGTGTATACGATGACAAGTCATTCAACTTCATGTCTGTCTCCTCTTGCCATGATCAATCTGCTTATCTGAAATAAAATAAAGGGATTGGAGTGAGATAGAATGTCTCAGTGAGTTCCACCTACCCTAGGTTGTAAGCAATCTTGAGGAACCTATGATCGTCATTTGTCTCTACATGTACCTAATTTTAGGATATATTGTTCTGTTTCGCATAACTTAGCGATCAGGGAAAAAAATTAGGATTGCTAACTGTATACTATCATAATTTCTGTCATAAACATAATTATATCATATTCATAACTAAGTTAGAATGTTAGCGCTAAACAATCAATTATTATATGAGTTTATTTTATTATTATGTTCCAAATAACCTTTTTATTTATTTATTTCTTTTAATGGTTCTTTCATTTTAAAAGACATTGCTAGGTTTGGGATATAGTGGAGACGTAAGAGTATGGAAGATTTAATTAGAATCTTGAGCTGCAGACGATACATATGTTAAGAACAATACAAACCAAATAATGTAAACAAGTATAATGATGTTTACGTAAACCTATATAATTTGTACATATTATGCACTACTAATTGATCAATGATATACATATAGATTCTAGCAAGTCACCACTTTTTTTTTAATGGTTTACATGATAAATTTGTACATCACGTACATAGTTAGTTTAGGTGTCTTTTTCCTACGGACACTGCCAGATATATGCCAAGTACCACAAGGAAGTAGGTCCTATTAATGTTAGTATATGACTATATGAGTATTGTGGACTTAATTACCTGAACCACATGTAAAGGAACTTCCATACTCTCAAATTTATTTAGTGGTATAGCTTTGGTAGCTTTGGGTCTATATTTCCTTTTCGATGTTGGCTTGTAATATTAATGTACCTACAAATTGTTGTCTTTCAAATGCAGTTTTGGAAGAGTTTTGTCTAAGTCTAACCTCAAATTAATTAATGGAATTATTCTTATCTGTTTTGCTCTTATATTTACCATTTCCAAAAATGGTTAAATAGAAAATTTGATTTTCCATTTTTCACTCTTGCAAACTTGTGCACTCTAGTGAAAATGCATGCGTGTTCAAAAGGATCTCAATCTAATTACAAGACGTAGTAAATTTGCAAACCAATATCAATATATCATGTCACCAAAGCCATGTATAAAAGTACATGCAGAAATCTTATACTATGAATAAAATCAGCATTGATGAAAAAAAATTCAAAATGAAAATAATCTTATTCTTGGTTTTAAAATTCCAAATAACTTAACTTTCAGCATATCTTTTATCATAATTTTTTTTGACGGAATATATTTTATAATAATTAAGAAGCAATTAATATGTAAGGACCATTTATCATCCAAGGTTATTAATACTATCAATTAAGAGCTTCTTCTTAAAAAAAAAATACTATCAAACTAAGAGTAAAGTATTCACATATTTGTAAAAAAATAAAAAAGGACTGATCGCATCTAAACCGATACAAATAAAAAACGTGAACTAGTAAAATAACAAAAACAACGTAAAACTAATTTATATTCAATCTATTTGACTATTCTTTTGTAAAAAGCGTTTGAATAAGATTGAATTTCATATTATTTTTTAAACAAAAACAAATGGAACCCAACTGCTTGTAAATATTTATTAATTTTTCTTTGTAATTATATTATTAATAAATAAATTATTAAAAAACTTATCAATTTAATGTAATATACTTTTTTTTACAATCACATATACTAAAATATAATTGATAAAGATTCTGTCACACTAAAAACTTTTGATATTGTAATGGATTAACGCTAAAGCTAACGATTGTTTATAAGATTTATATTAGTGGTGCACTCAACCATTCAACCGTTTGGTTCGAGAATTAGGAGGGGAGGGAGGGAAGGAGAGGGATTTTAACGGAGGGGAGGGGAGGGGAGGGGAGGGGAGATATTTTAATTAAAAACGTGTTTGGTTTGCA
>Ga0228710_1000446_pt1 | contig 51342 bp, 21 predicted proteins | sample MedpolnodulmetaG_FD_177995 | JGI IMG/M metagenome (GOLD analysis project Ga0228710, IMG submission 177995) | Root nodule microbial communities from Medicago polymorpha collected in Santa Monica, California, United States - pink nodules | ecosystem: Host-associated > Plants > Roots > Nodule... | reverse complement strand
TAATATTTCTGAATTATTAAAAAAAATAATACACTTTGATTTATGGATCGGATGGATTATCCATCCATTAAAATCTAATAATGGATGGATTGGATGGACTTTATTCTAAATGGATGGATTGGATGGTTTTTTTATAAGAAAAAAAAATAGTGGATTGTAATGGACTAATGGACCTTTTTTGATCCATCCATTAGAATCCAAATCCATATCCATCCATTAGGATCCAAATCCATATCCATCCATTTTGCCACCTCTAATGTGGATCAGACTATTTATGTGGTTGACTCACACTTGAAACCCAACAATATGTTGGGCAGCAAGCAAAGGCTAAATCATATTGAGGTGCTGATGCATAGAATAATGCAACATGGATGAACTAATTATTACATTATGGTTAGTTAGAGTGTTTAAGAAGTTTCGTTAGAGTTATTTACTCCAACTAATCTCTATATGTATATAGGAACACTCACCATATCATTTCCATTATATTTTTCAATCTAATTCAATATGAAGCACAAGGAGTATTCCTTTGTATCAACCTATCATGCTTACTTCTACTATGAAATCCATCTTCATCTATTCGATCTTAATATTCATAATACTAATTACAATAATGCATGATTATTCAAGATTTAGTTTCCCTTAAATAAAATGTTTTCAGATGATTAATTTATTTTCCAAGAACGTTTTTATTTTTAAATGTAATAATGTTACATTTTAATTGGTGAGTAGATTCAAGTTTCATATCTGAATAGGATATAAATTTCTTACATTGTCCACCACTCTTAACTCAAATGGTAAAAATGTCGAAATCGCTTGGTCGGACGTTATAATTGGAGTTCAAACCCCAACATTTTTCATTTGTCTATCTACCAAAAAATAAATTATTACATTCATTTCCAAATCGGTATCCAAAATCTACACACATGTAAGTATTTAACTGTTATCCATCAGTATTGCAATATAATTTATGTACTGGATTAATTAAACCTCTTGTATGTAGTTGTCTATCCATATGTGATGATTTTTATAATAACTTGATAGGAAGCACACTAATTAAACCGAAAAGCGACCAAACTAGGCATTGAACCGTTGAGAACTATCGATCATGGTTCAGGTGTTTTAAATCCAAAAAGATAGAAAAGTATATTCAAAAATAAAATGAATCCATATTTGAAAATCAACAATTGAAAGTTAATGCCACAAGCCTTAGTTTAACTCAAAATAAATGTCAAAATTGTAGACTAGACACTAGGGATGGAGTTCGAACTCTAACTCCTCCATTATGTAGATAATTTCTAAAGTGACTATTGTCATGGCCTCTGTAGAAAGAAAAAAAAAAAACTTATTGAAAGTTGACATAGACATAATCCATCAAACATAATTAGTTCTTGTTTGTAGAATCCTTCGCAGAATCAACAGCTCCTTGTGCCTTTGCCTGCATCTGCTGACCAGCCTACACATGATAAAAAATGTATATAAGCAACAATTTTACATTTAGGCCATGAATTTTTTATCATACAAATTTTTTTTAAACTACAAATTGCTACCTCTTGCATTGATTCTTTGGCAGACTGAGCAGCATTGCTAGCCTTGTCCATCATGTTGCTAGCCTTTTCCTATTATCCACACAAAAAAATGGTTATTATACAGAATTTAGTGCATTAATATTTAGATATATTTCTTTCTCGGAGATTAATTATAAGCAAAATTCACTAACTTTAATTTATTAAACTTATTTGTTAAATACAACTAATGCTCGATTTCATATTAAAAATAGACATTCTCAATAATTTATTTCATGAATACTTAAATTATGAAAATAAGAGAATCATATTGGAAAGTAAAAATTACATTTATAAGGGATATTTTAGAAATGACATAAAACAATTGTTAAACTTTCTTGTATTTAAAATCAGTAAACATGAATATATTTTTTTCTTATATTTGAAAAAGGGAAATGATATGAGAGAAGAGAAAGGAAACCTGGGTTTGGCCCTTGGCCTGTCCAGCATTGTAGCTTGCATTGTTAGAGTCCATTTTCTCTTGTGAATATGAAATTAATCAACTGAATGAATTGAAGATTATAAGAAATAATTGAATGAAAGATTAATGTTGTGATTAATGTTAAGATATAACTACTGTATATATAGGCAAAGTTTCCCATGGATATTGCACTACTTGAGGTTCTTTCACTCAACTTTTTTAGGCCACTAACATTTTCTTTGTGGTAGTGTTGAAGATATTGTGCTATTTTGGGGGAGTATATGTGAGAGAGATGTAGATCAGTTGACCAGGAAAACTTCCATTTACTATTTTCAAAGTTATCATTTGTGAACCACATGCAAAACAAATGTACAATGTTTGTGCCAAACTATATTTCAATAATTAAAATAAATAAATAAATAATCACGCATCACTCTTGACATATGTTTGTTAAATGTGATTTGGAATCATTTATACTAAATTTTAGGAAAACTAATTTGTTTAAAATTGAGATTTTTTTTCTATCAACCCGTTATTTTGAATGGGGGTGTGTAATTCGGAAATCAAAGAAGCAGGCATGGGTGATGACTATTTTATCTAAGATCAAACATAAATTTGACTTAAACTTAATTACCTCTCATGATGTAGCTCAAGTGATTGATTTAAGATATCTAAAACGGTTGAGAGTCGGGTTCAACGATCAAATCCTAGCTCCTATAATAAAGTGAATGAATAGAGAATTTTTGGTCCCTATAATACACATGAGTTTACTTTAAAAGAAGAACCAAAAGTGAAGATGGAAAGTTTTTGGAGGACTAAAAGTTGAAGGAAAATTTTAGAGGGACTAAAACAAAAAAGTTTGTATATTTATAGGGATCAAAAACATATTTAACCCTTTATTTTTATGATGTTGGTCTCTGTTACATTTCACTTTTAAATTGGTCCCTTCACAAGTGGAGGGTGATGTGGATCGACACATCAGTATTATACAGAAAAATTTAGAGGTACTTTAATCAACTTTTCGTTTTAGTCTCTCTAAAATTTTTCAGAAAAATTCATAATATTATAATAATCTCTTCCAAAAAAATTTAGAATTTTTTAACAAAACATGAATTTAATATGTAGGTCGATAGCTCATTTGATTGAGCTGAGATACTAAAATAGTTAAAAAGTTAAAGTTTCAGGGTTTGAATCCGGACAAAAGAAAATATTAATATAATAATTAACATACTACTCGCTCTGATCTCATTTTAATTGTTGTTTTAGGGTTGTGAGCAATTTTTAAAAGAGTTTATTTCAATGGTAAAATTAGTATCATTTACTAAAATACCATTATTAATTATAGTTTATGAAGTAATATATTAATTGTTTTGTTAATATTAATGAAATTAAAATATTAAATGTTGAATTGATATTTTAAAGTGATAATTATTTTAAGATTGCGAAAAAATGTTAAAGTAACAATTAAATTAAATCAAGTGAGTAAAATTTGTTATTACAAAAAAACTTAGTATCTTTATATAAAATTACGAGGATTAATTTATGGGATTTATGATTTGTGAACAACATGGATTGGTGCATCGTTTTTTTTTACTAACATTCACTTCAGTTATGCTTATGCAACAAACGATGAAGTAATTTTAGAACGCATAAAAATGAAAAGATTTTCCAACAAATTTTAATGAAATGCATTTTGCAGGTTATCTATCAAATGCCCCATTTATATTCTTACTCCTTTATATATATATATATATATATATATTTCAAATGCTAAAAATTGTTTCAAACGCCACATTTTGGCAGTAGAGGGTGTTGTAGATGGAGAAGATCTCAATTTTTTAAGATAAATTTCTCTCTCATTTTGAAATATCTTGATTGATGAAAAATGATGAAGGTTTGAGCTTTTTATTTGGAGTTTTTATTTGGAGATTTGATGTTGTTGGGGTGTACAGATAGATTGATGCATGAAAGAGAAATGGGAGAAGATGTTTTTTTTAAGAAGTTTTAAGTTTAGTGATAAGGTTATGAGTTTTTTTTCTTGTGAATTTTGGACGATGGAAATTTAAATAAAAAATTGGTTAATTTAAAATTTCACAATCAAATTGGTTTCCATTAAATTTCCCTATCATTTTGGTCACTATATACGTGGAAGGTGACGTGGACCGACACATCAACATTTAATAGTGCAAGTTCATGTGTCACTACTAAAAAAGTAAAAATTAGTAAGGGAATTTTAGAGAGGGAAAACGTGAAATCTTTCTCTAATTTTGTCACTAAATTTTGCGATCAAGAAAATCGTGAGAGATTTTATTTTTTCCGTCACTAATTTCCCTCTCTTATTTTGATTTGTTTAGTAGTATGTCTAACGCATGGACTTGACAATGAGAGATTTATTTGATAGACATGAAGTAAATCAAGGGATGAATTGCCTATTTTGAAAAGGGAAATGCTAACTTGTGCCCTTAAGGTACAAGTTAAGAAGTCAAATGTAGAAACTTAATTTGTGAAATTGTGCATTCAATGTCTTGGAAGGTTAAAAACTTTTTTTTTCCAATACAAAACTTAGATTTTAATTCCTTTTTTTATCCTTAACTTGTGTCCTTCGGGTACAAGTTAGCATGACCCTTTTGAAAAAGTCAAGAACCAAGTTGAGCGATAATAACAAATTCAAGGAATAGGTAGTCTATTCACTCAAGATAATACACTAACAAGGAACACTTACCTATAACAGAAAAAAAAGAAATGATATAAGTATTTTTTTATAACTTTTACGATAACCTTCTCTTTTATACTCAATATATTTTTACTTTCTCTCTCTTTTGCTTTGATTTTTGTATCAACGTCTATTTTTCTTTGTATATTTTAGTTGTCCCACAAATTGTTTTAAAAAATGGTTGTTCAAATAACATTACTCAAAAGAAAATTGAACATAAAATTAAGTAATTTATGTTGAATTTTTCTTCACACTAAAGCAAGTTTGACATAAGATTTAGTTTAAAATTATTCATGTTAGATAATAAATTATTGAACTTATTTTATTTAGTCATTTATGTTTTTAAGTTTGTAGAGTCCATTAGATATTACTATATATTATCATATAAAACTTATTTTCAAATGTTATGTCGTTATTCTAATGAAACACTAGTCGTTTTTGTTGTGTAATTCTCTTTTCTCTTTGAAACTCTATATTGTTAACAATTCAATATATATAAAGTATACTCTTTATCACTTTAGATGGAAGCTAAGTGAGAATTAGAGATAATATTAGTTTTGATTCAATTATTTAAGCTCAATGATTTTTTACTTTCTTAAAATTATTCGTCATAATTAGCTCTTTCGATCTGTTATGAGACTAATTTTCGAGTCGATAATATGACATTCAATTTTTTCACTTTGGTTGGTCAGCCTCTCAAATAGACGACCTACTCCTCCATTATGTCAAACTTTTTTTCTAACACATTCTCAACCACTCACATTTTATTTAGTGAAATTTATTGTATCTCACACTTTAAAAATAGATCTCACATAAATTGGTGAGACTCATATGAATTTCACTCAATAAAAAATTATTGTTAGAGAATATTAGAAAGAGAGTGTATACAACACTCTCCATCTTCAATGCAATGCTACTCAATCTGCAAAGGAAACCATGCTAGAGGTTTTTAGTTTTAATTAATTATCAATATTTAATATTTCATTTAAATCTTTAGAAAAAAATCACATATTTGACGCAATCATACAATCTAGATTATCAAATTATTACTGGACGACCGACTTTTGAACTTTGATAAATTGAATCCAAAATATAAGATCAAATTGTAATTCGTCTAATCTTAATAAGAAATATTAAGATAGAAAACTGCATGATCATATAAGATCAATTTAAATATACTTGGAAGAAATAGTGTTAACAATTTATATTTATTTATATTTACTGATTTATTTTTATAAAATGAACCTTTATAAGTAATATTTTGTTTTGTTGTTAAGCTTGGCAGCAAGCAGAGGTTAAAGCACAATGAGTTGCTGATGCAGAGAAGAATGCAACATGGATGAACTAATTACAATAATGGATGATTATTCAAGATTTAGTTTCCCTTAAATAAAATGTTTCCGGCTGATTCATTTATTTTGCAAGAACGTTATATTTTAAATGTAATAGTGTTACATTTATATTAGTGAGTAGATTCAAGTTCATATCTGAATGGAATTTAAATTTATTACATTGTAACAACTCTTAACTTAAATGGTAAAAATGTTGAAATAGTTAGATCCAACGTCGTAACCGAAGTTCAAACCCCAACGTTTTTCATTTGTCTATCTACCCAAAAAATAAATTATTACATTCATTTTCAGATTTGTATCCAAAATCGACACACATGTAAGTAATTAACTGTTATCCTTCAGTATTGCATTACAATTTATGTACTGGATTAATTAAACCTCTTATATGTAGATGTCTATCCATATGTGATGAATCTGATTATAACTTGATAGGAAGCACACTAATTAACACCAAAAAGCGACCAAACTAGGCATTGAACCATTGAGATCTCTCGATTATGGTTCAAGTATTTTACTGCTCTAGCGTCCGCTAGTGATCACCTTTATCATTTTGGTCATTTGGCAGGGTTACCGCGATTGTCTCACTCTTTTATGACGGTAATTTGGATGGCTACTGTCTGGGTTATTTGGAAGAAAAGAAACAACATGATTTTTAACCAGAAGATTGACACTTTGGATCATTCAGTAGACAAAGTTAAATTTATGTCTTTTTCTTGGCTACAGGCGAATATGCCTACTTTCGCCTACAGTTACAATGACTGGTGGCATCACCCTTTACCTTGTATGAGTGTTGTTTTGTAGCTTGTTTTGATTTATTTCTCCTCAGAAGTGATTTTTTGGCAGTATACTTGTATCTGTGACTGTTGGGGGGTGGTTCTCTTTTGCACATCTTGTGCGAGATGAATCACCTTTTGTGTTATAATATATTCCATTTTGGCTTGTTCAAAAAAAAAGTATTTTAATTCCATAAAAAAAGAAAAGTATAAGATAATAAAATGAAACGATATTCAAAATCAATAATTAAAAGTTAATGTCCACAAGTCTTAGTTCAACTGAAAAATAATGCCAAAAACCTGACTCCTCCATTATGTGGATAAATTCTAAAGTGATTATTGTCATTTCCTCTTTCAACAAAAACCTATTAAAAGTTGACATAGACATGATCCATCAAACGTAATTAGTTCTTGTTTGTAGAATCCTTAGCAGAATCAACAGCTTCTTGTGCCTTTGCTTGCATCTGCTGACCAGCCTACACATGATAAAAAAATATATATAAGCAACATTTTTACATGTTGGCCATGAATTTTTGCTAGAAATATATATCATACAATATTTTTTTTAACGACAAATTGTTACCTCTTGCGTTGATTCTTTGGCGGACTGAGCAGCATTGCTAGCCTTGTCCATCATGTTGCTAGCCTTCTCCTATTATCCACACACACAAAAAAGTTTATTATACAAAATTAAGTGCAATTAATGTTTAGATATATTTCTTTCTCGGATTAATTATAAGTAAAATTCACAAACTTTAATTTATTAAAATTATTTGTTAAATACAACTAATTCTCGATCTCATATAAAAAATAGACATTTTCAATAAATTATTTCATGAATACTTAATTTATGAAAATAAGATAATCATATTGGAAAGTAAACATCACATTAATAAGGGGTATTTTAGAAATGACATAAAACAATTGTTAAACTTTCTTGTATTTAAAATCACTAAACATGAATACATTTTTCCTTATATTTGAAAGGGGGGAAAGATAAAGGAAACCTGGGTTTGGCCCTGGGCCTGTCCAGCATTGTAGCTTGCATTGTTAGAGTCCATCTTATCTTGTGGATATGAAATTAATCAACTGAATGAATTGAAGATTATAAGAAATATTTGAACGAAAGACTAATGTTGTGATTAATTAATGTTGAGATTTAACTGAATATATAGGCCAAGTTTCCTATGGATTTTGCCCTACTTGCGGTTCTTTGTGGTAGTGTTGAATATATTGTGCTATTTTGAGGGAGTATAGTATATGAGAGAGAGATGTAGATCAGTTGACCAGGAAAACTTCCATTTACTATTTTCAAGGTTATCATTTGTGAACCACATGCAAAACAAATGTACAATGTTTGTGCAATATATTTTTAATAAATTAATAAAAATAACAATAATAATAATTATGCATCACTTTTAAAATGTTTTTGTAGTTTGGATGAATGTTTTATAAATGTGGTTCGGAATCAAACAAATTAAATTTTAGGAAAATTAATTTGTTCAAACTTAGCTACTAAGGTAATATGAGTGAATAGACAAATTCGTTTTGTATTTACCATCAATCAATTTCGTCTCTTAATTTTTTTTAAAAGTCAAATAGTCTCTATCTAGATTTGTTTTATTTCTATCAAATGAGTCCCTTCATCAAAAAGTCAAATAGACACACCGACTTAGACAATAAAATACTAATGTGTCTATACATGTCATCTCCCACGTATGAAGGGACAAATTTGATAATGAAATTTAACATGGACCAAATTGAGAATTAAATTTGACCTCAAAAAAGAATCTAAAAATTTTATCAAAAAACTCATAACTTCGTCAAATATTCAAAACATCGTGAAAAATTCACTCTCTTTTTTCTCATCAATCAACCTAACAACTTCAACATCATCGAACTCCCAAATAAAAAACTCAAATATTTATCATCTTTCATCAATCTATAAATCTTTTATAATGAGCGAGAAATTTAGATCTTTAAAAGAAGCTGGAGGTAAATTGAAAGAAGCTAGAGGGACAAAGTGAACAAGATGGAAACAAAAGCAGAGAGGTCACTCATATCTTAATAAAAAAATATGAAGATTTATGAACATTCACTTCAGTTGTGCTTATGCATCAAATGATCAAGTACTTTTAGAAAGAAAACAATTTAGAAGTTGTTAGGTCGTGTTAATACATATTTCCCATCCAATTTTGAGTAATGTAATACTTGTTTGGAGACAATCCTAAATCATAATGAATTAACTAATGTATGTTTTAAAATAACTAATTTAGATGTATTTTTATGTGTGTCCAAATCATTTAAATTAGGGTTGTGACCAAACAAGTGTTGCTCTCCAAATGTATAGTATCCAACAATGAAACTCTAATGCCTTGCCAAGATTTTCAACTAAATTTTAATGAAATTCATTTTGCAGATTGCCTATCAATTTCCCCTTCATATTTTACTCCTTTTTTTTAATATAAATCAAATGCCAAAAATTGTTTCAAACACCAAATTTTAATTGTTTTGCGAATCATGATTTTCCACCAAATTCAAGAGAAATATAATATGCAGCTTGAAATCAAAGAGAAACACAAAGAGAAACGGTTAGTAGATGAGAACTCCATGTTCATGTCAAGATCGAATGGATGTCCCAAATTTATGGATAGATTGATGGATGAAAAAGAAAAGAGAGAATATGTTTTTTCATATACTTTTTTGTTTTGTTATGAAGTTGTGAGTTTTTTTTTATGATTTTTCCGGAGTTTTGGATGATGTCAATTTCACTACTCTGATAAATTTCATTATCATATTGATCTGTATATGTGGGAGGTGACATCAACCCATACATCAATGTTTAATAGTGCATGTCAATGTGTGTTACGTCTGGAATTGACCGGGGAGGGGGGATTTATATGGCAGAAGTGGATCAAATTGAGGGATGAATTAGATATTGTGAAAAATTCAAGGACAAAGTGGTTCAATGGTCACAAATTCAAGGAAGAAGTAGACTATTCACTCAAGATAATACACTAACAAAGAACCTTTACCTATAAAAGAAAACCGAACATAAATTAAGTAAGATTTAGTACAAAATTATTGCTACTCTTTATCACTTCACTTCACTTTTTTTTCCAATCAGGTAGCCTAGTGGCTATAATTCACCTTATAAGGTGAATAAGTGGAGTGTTCGGGTTTCGAACCCCGACCCCTGTATATAATAATGCATTGTTCTACCAACTAAGACTTCACTTTTTTTTTTATTACTATTGATTTATTTTCTTAAAATGAACCCTTTAAAAGTAATGCATTGTTTGCTTGTGTATAGGCTGGGCAGCAAGCAAAGGATAAAGCACAAAGAGCTGCTAATGCAGTGAAGAAAGCAATAGGAATGAACTAATTACAATATTGGATGAACTAATTGCAATAAATGTTTCAGTTGATTAATTTATGTTGCAAGAAAGTTTTATATTCAAATGTAATAATGTTACATCTTTCATAAGTGAGTAGATTCAAGTTTCAAGTTATTCGTTTCCAAATTGGTATCCAAAATCTATACGGGTTTTTCTAGATTACCTTTGAACAATGGTGGATAATTTACCCACCAACCAATGAAAATGAGCAATTTATTGATGGGGTCAAGATATTTCATAGATACCACCTAAAAAGGTGAATGTTCATTGGTTGAGGTAAATTGCCCATCATTCTTCCATGGGCACCCTAAGTGTATAACTATTATTCATTAGTAATGCATTACTATAATTTATGTCTTGAATTAATTAAACCACTCATATATAGTTCCCAAATTGAATGACTCTGATTATAACTTCAAAGGAAGCACACTAATTAACACCGAAAAACAATATTCTAAAAATCAAACTAGACATTGAACCTATAAGACCTCTCGATCATGAATCAAGTTTTTAAATCCAAAAAGAAAGACAAATATAAAACAAAACAACAAAAGAGCATCTTTTAACATAAATTAAAATGCCATTTCAAATAATAAAAATGAAATAATATTCAAAATCACTAATAGAATGTTGACATCCACAACTCATAGTTCATATGGCAAAAATGCCTATATTACTAGGCTGGATACAATGATCGGAATTCAAAACTGGATTCCTCCACACAATTGAAGGAATTCTAAAATGACTATGGTCATTTTATCTATCTAAAAAAACTAATTGAAAGTTGACAGATTCATGATCCATCAAACATAATTAGTTCTTGTTTGCAACATCCTTCACAGAATCAACAGCTCCTTGAGCCTTTGCCTGCATCTGCTGACCAGTCTACACATAATAAAAAATGAAAGATATAAATACTAATATTTTTACATTTAAGCCATGAATTTGTGCTATAAGTCTATTTCATACAATATATTAATTTTGTAAACAAAAAATTGTTACCTCTTGCATTGATTCTCTGGCAGACTGAGCAGCGTTGCTAGCCTTGTCCGACAAGTTGCTAGCCTTTTCCTATTGTCAACACAAATAATATCATATAAAAAGATATATAAGGGATATATATTTTAGATACAACTGATTCTCGATCTAATATAAAACAATTGTTAAATATGTTTTTAGAGGGATTAAAATGAAAATTTAATATATTTATACAGGGACAAAAAAATATTTAACCCTAAAGAGAAAGTCATCCTCAAAAATGTCTTTCATGAAAACTTGTTTTATGAAAATCTAAGAGGCATATTGGAAAGTAAAAAACTTACATTAAATGAGGGAAATATATTTTAGAAATGATATAAAAAATAGTTAAATTTGATCATATGAAAAAAACTAAATATGAATATATTTTTGCATTATATTTGAAAATACGAGGGAAGAGAAGGGAACCTGGGTTTGTCCCTTGGCCTGTCCAGCATTGTAGCTTGCATTGTTAGAGTCCATCTTGTCTTGTGAATATGAAATTAATCAACTTAATGAATTGAAGATTATGAGAAATAATTGAATGAAAGATTAATGTTGTGATTAATGTTGAGATTTAACTTATATATAGGCAAAGTTTCCTATGGATTTTGCACTACTTGCGGTTATTTGTGTGTGAAAGAGATATCGATCAGTTTGATCAGGAAAATTTCCTTTACTATTTTGAGGTTATTGTCTGAGAGCCACATATAGATGAATGTAGAATGTTTCTGCCATATATTTTCATTTAACTAACAAACAAAAAAAACATGCATCACTTTTAAAGTTTTTGGAGTTTGGACCAATGTTTGTTAATGTCATCTGGAATCAATTAAATTTTAGGAAAACTAATTTGTTTAAAATTGAGTTTTTTTTTTCTTAACCCTCTTTTGGATTGGGAATGTGCAGTAATTCGGAATCAGAAAGGTATGGAGAACGGATGGATAGATCATTTGGTTGAGTTTAGGGTTAAAGGAGTGGGTTAAAAGGTCTAGAGTTTGAATTCTAACAATGGAGAAAATACTAACATTTGTCATTCAAAAGAAAACAAAATATGGTATGGGTAACGACTATTTCAGATAAACGCAAATTTGACTTAAACTTAATTACCCTACGATGTAGCTCAAGTGATTGAGTTCAGATATCCAAAGAGTTTGAGAGAGAGGTTCAACGTTCGAATCTTAGATACTAAGATAATATGAGTGAATAAAAAACTCCATCTTAGAATTTATGAGCATCAATCAACTTTGCCTTTGAATTTTTTTAAATAATCAAATTATTGTCCCTCAATTTGTTTCACGTCTATAGTCCTTATAGCAGTTTCAACTGTTAGACATGCTGACGTGCACCGTAAAATAATGATGTGCTGATCCACGTCACCTTCCACTTATGAAGAGACTAATTTGATAGTGAAATTTAACAAGGATCATTTTGTTAGTTAAATTTGACATCACAAAAAAAATCTAAAATATTCACAAAGAAACTCATAACTTCGTCAAATATCTAAAACTTCATGAAATATTCTTCTTCTCTCTTTTCTCTTGTCAATCAACCTACAATAAACTTCCTTAAAAAAAAAAAAAAACCTAACAATAAACTTGTACAACATCAAAATACCGATAAGAAAACTTAGATTTTCATCATCTTTCATCAATCAATAGATCTTTCATTAATGACTGGAAACTGAAAGAAGCTATAGGGATAAAGTGAACAAGATGGAAAAAAAAGTAGAGGTCACTCTATTTTAAGTATAGGATGTTTGTGTATCCTATACGAAATAGTAAATATTGTGCCGGTTTATAAAAAATTATGTATCTGGTAGCACTAAAAACACTCTATTTTAAGGAGTCTTACTAAGGCTATAGTATATATTGTCTTAATTAATAGTTTAAAAAGGTCGAACCCACGGGGGCGTTATAGCTTTTTGTAGCTTTCTAGTGCTAAACTTGTTTGCATAAAAATAAAGGAAATCATTTCATGTCACAACAACAAAATAAATTTTTAAAAGCAATAGCTGTTTAGGAAAGCAGCTAAAATACTAAGAAGCTCTGAATTTAATCAGTTATGACATGGTTTTGCAACTATATAGAGAGATATAACTTTGTATAGCTTCTCGGTAACCTGGTGGTCTTAGGGGTCTCTCAAAACAACCATCATGTTAAACATGGGACTACACACCGTTCGGGGGTTCACTCGCAATATTTAACATGAAACATTATTAGGTTAGGTCTCACTACCTTTTCTCATGGAGAGGCTATGCTTTTTTGCCTATAACGAAAAATCTAGATAGATCTTTGCTCTTCGCGCTCAAATATCTATGCTCATATCAAGTAGTTTTTCAAGTTCACATCTCCTTTCAGTCTCAGGGACATAACTCATATTAAATAAACAGTTTCATTCCCTTCTCCTTTCAGTCTCAGGGAATTTCGCAATCAATGTAAAAGTAATCAAGTTTTACTTTCAAAATTTGGGTGAAAATAGTTTGTTTATAGGAATCTTGAAGTTGTAACTCTCAAATCTTATGCAAATATAATCATAACCACATCATGTCAAAACCACTAAAGGGGTTAGCTCGTAATGAACTTAACCACAAAAACAACTGATAACATGCAAAATACACTGTTTAAATAGTTTGTTTTTATTTATTTTAGAGTCAATTATTGTGTTTGCGTGATTACTGACTGGTATTTTGATGTGTTTCAGGAACATAGGGTGTAAAATGCAAAAGTGAAGAAAAAGGAGGAAAAAAAAGAAATCATGACCGGCGCCACAAGCCCAACAACATTTGGCAATTTTTCTACGGGAGAATTAGAGTATAAGAACCCTAACCACCACACAATTTTAGATTTTTTCAAAACCTAGACTGCCGTAATTTTATTTTAGGGTTCTACGTACTACCCTCCAAATTTCATGTTTCTAATTTATGTTCTATGCAGTTTTTAGATTCCAGTAATCATAAATTCCATTAAAATCTCATCGCTACCTTTATTGTTGCCACTTGCCATTGCCACGGCTACTATTTATTTCAATTCCATCAATTTCTTGTAGCTGCATATTTGAATTGGTGATTGCTTACTAGTCCTAATCTTAATTTACTTTCACGTGCTGTTCCATCCAATTCATACTGTCGTGTGTGCTGTACCGATTTAATTCCAATTAGCTACTGCCTGGGTGTTGATTCAATTACTGAGCCACGCGAATCTCTTAGAATTACCTCTTAATTAAAGTTGCCATCAATTACAGCTTTTACCTCTTTTATTTATTTATTTATTTATTTTTATATGAATTCTGCATAGTTATATTTAGAGAATTATTTTGTCATGTATGAGTAGTCTGAATTGAGTCCAAAACCATCGCACCGACGGACCTCATGTAACTTGTAGCGAGGATTTAAATATTTGTTTTGAAAATTTCTGTTGTGTAATTTAAAAAAGTCTACTACGAAAGTAGAGTCACCGATATATCGCTTACGCATCGAAAGAGCGAAAACGATATCCGACTTAGAAAACTTCAGATTTTTAATTGAAAATTCTTTTAATTAAGAATTTACTGAATTAAGAAAAGGGAATTTTTAAGCTTGTAACTATACACTACGAAATTAGGGAGTTACGCGTCTAAATTTTTTGACAATGTATTGCGAAATTAAACGATGTCTCTTGTTCAATATTTTCTACGAAAGAGGTGATATCTTTGCATCACTCATCTAAGTAATCCTAACTCTAACTCACTAACAACTAACACTCATGCTTATCTATGTAGGAGATTATATGGATTGAGAACTCTAGCAACTGCTAACCCTAGCTGGACCCTTGGCATCACAATGTGGTTGCCCTTTTATGGTACAAGTCCAACCACTACAAGTTGTGTCCTTTGGTAATTTCTTCTATCATACGACATTGTCTTATTCTCTTGGTAATCAACATATTCTTTTATTCCCCGCACTACAATCATTGAGGACAGCTCATCAAACTTTGTCTCCAATCACTAGACTGCCTTTCTTTGTTGGGTGAAGTGTTGCTCGCCCAACGAATGTGCTCTGGACTTTCTCCTTGAAACTCTCTTGAATTGCTCGTCTTCTCCTTGATTTGGCTCGCCTTACGAAGGTCCTTGCCTAGATTTCTTTAAAACTCTCTGACTTGAACATCTTTCACTCTAAAAACAAGTTTGATAAAATTCCCGAGTGTAGAAAAGGGTACTCTTCGAGTGAGTGTTAACTCCTAGAGAGAAAAGAGATGAAGAAAATGGCACGAGCGAGTGTGAACTCCTAGAGAGAAAATAGATGAGAAATTAGGGAAGAAAGTAAAACCTTGTTATTATTCAACATATCCCAATTGGTTCAGTGTTACATCATATATAGCCAATTTTGGCAAAAAAAACTTGCATAATCTAAGGAAAGCGAAATAACTGAATCGTAAATTTAGGAAAGAAAATAAACTGAACCATAAAATTAGGAAAGAGAAATAACTAAGTGTAATCAAGTGCAACTCTACTTGCTCACAAATCCTTCATCTAACGAGGTCGTATCAGGTTTAGCTTGAAAATTGCATAATCACGTAAATTGAAGCAATTCAAATTCTTTTTTGTTTTTTTGGAGATAGGCCAATTCAAATTATACTAATGGTGACATATATGATTTGCAAGAAATAGTGTTAAAAAATATATTTTATACTAGCGAAAAGATGGGCACGCAGTGCACGTCTTTCCGCTCTTTTTATTACGTTAACTTTTAAAAATTATGAACGGTATTTTTTTATGAAATTTTGATTTTGATTAAAACCAAAAATATAAATATTTATTGCTTTCAAGTTATAACAAACCAAACTAACCATGATTATCTATTTCAATGACATCAACACTATAACAAATAAATATAATCTAAATTCTTTTTTTATAATGACTCCAAGAACAATCTTTATTATAGAAAAAGTTGTTAAAGGGTATAATTGGAATAATGAAAAAGTTTGGTGTGGTGGCGGATGCTAGGTACGGGGAGGAGGGGCCGGTTGACAGAGGGAGGAAGCGAGAGTTTGGTGTGGTGGCGGATGCTTTCTAGGGTCCACGGAGGTGTAGGGATGGGGGTAGGTGGTTGGTTTGATGACAATGTCCGTAAGGTGGTGGGTGGAGGAAGAAGTACTTTTTTTGGATGGACAATTGGGTGGGTGGTGTGCCGTTGCGGGATAGATTCCCTAGGCTTTTCTCTTTAGCCGAAGATAGGTGGGCGACGGTGGTGGAGATGGAGGGTAGGGGGTGGACGGTTGGAGGTGGTGTGTGGGTGTGGAGGCGGCGCCTCTTTGCATGGAAGGAGGAGAGTGTGGTGGAGTGTGCTGCTATTTTGCATAACATTGTTTTGCAGGATAACATTTCTGACAGGTGACGGTGGCTTCTTGATCCTATTCATGGATATACAGTCAAAGGTACCTATCATTTTCTCACGACGATGGAGGAACCTATTGATAGGAGTTTGTATGTCGATGTTTGGCATAAACGAGCTTCGTTAAAGGTTTCTCTATTCGCTTGGCGGCTGTTATGTAATAGACTTCCGACTAAAGATAACTTGGTGCGGTGACATGTGCTTCATCTTGCTGACAACGTGTGTGTAAGTGGTTGTGGGTCACAAGAGACCTCCAACCACTTACTCTTCGGTTGCCACACTTTTAGTAGCATCTGGTCGTTCATTTTTTAGTGGCTTGGTATTTCTTTTGTTGCTCCGTTAACAGCTCGAGATCATTTTTATCAGTTCGAGTACCTTGCGGGGTTACCGCGTTTGTTACATTCGTTTTTTCAACTTATTTGGTTAGCTTATTTGGAAAGAGCGGAATTGTAGAGTTTTTCAACAGAAGATTACGGATTCTCATAACATAGCAGACAAAGTCAAAAGCTCTCTTTCTTTTGGCTGAAATCTAATATGCCCCACTTTCGCTGTTAGTTACTGTGACTAGTGGAGGCATCCTTTGCCTTGTATGGGTGGTATACTGTAGTCTTGTTATCTTTTTGCTTTTTTGTTTCATCGTGGTGTTGTTTTTTATCACCGAAGACTTGACATTGTAATTGTTTGGGTGTTTCTTTTTTGCACGTCTTGTGCGACTTGAAACACCTTTAGTATCTATAATATTTCATTTTGCCTTGCTCAAAAAAACCTATTATTATTTTAAAACTATTATTTCTGATTTATTTAAACCACTTATACGTAGTTGTCTATACATATATATGATGATTCTGATCATTATAACCTTAATGGAGCACACTAATGAACACCGAAAAGCAATATTCTGAAAACCGAATTAGACATTAAACTGATGAGAACTCTCGTTGTGGTTCAAGTTTTTTCAATCCAAAAGAAAGAAAAATATAACAAAAAAAACATCTTTTAACGTATAATTTAATATGCTCTTCCAAGCAATAAAAATGAAACAATATTCAAAATCACTAAATTGAAAGTTGATGTTTACAAATCCTAGTTCAACCGACAAAAATGTCGTAATTGTTAGGACAGATGTCGTGATCCGAGTTTGAATACCAACTTATCTACTTATGCGGATGAATTTTCAAATGACTATTGTCATTTCATCTATCTAAAAAATAACGATAAAAGTTGACAGACTCATGATCCATCAAACATAATTAGTTCTTGCTGTTTGCTGCATCCTTCACGGAATCAACAGCTCCTTGAGCCTTTGCTTGCATTTGCTGACCAGTCTACACATAATAAAAGAAGAAAGATATATAAGTCTATTTCATACAATATATAAATTTTGTAAACAAAAAATTGTTACCTCTTGCATTGATTCTCTGGCAAACTGAGCAGCATTGCTAACCTTGTCTGTCAAGTTGCTAGCCTTTTCCTATTATCAACACAAAATATCTTTAGGTTGTTGTATCAAATTGAGTGCATTAATATTTATATATCTCATCCTCCAATCTTATAAATTTTTTTTAGATACAATGGATTCTCGATTCATATAAAAATAAAGGCTTTCTCAAAAATGTCTTCAATGAAAACTGGTTTTGTGAAAATAAAAGTGGGGTATTGGAAGCTAAAAAAAAACTTACATTTAATAAGGGATATATTTTAGAAATAATGTAAAAACATTGTTAAATTTGCTTTTATTTAAAATCACTAAATATGAATATATTTTTGCTCATATTTGAAAACAACAAAAGTATATGAGGGAAGAGAAAGGAAACCTGGGTTTGGCCCTTGGCCTGTCCTGCATTGAAGCTTGCATTGTTAGAGTCCATCTTGTCTTGTGAATATGAAATTAATCAACTGAATGAATTGAAGATAATAAGAAATAACTGAATGAAATATTAATGTTGTGATTGATGTTGAGATTTAACTATATATATATATATATATATATATATAGCCAAAGTTTCCCATGGATATTGCACTACTTGTGGCACTAAAATTTTCTGTGGTAGTCTTGTAGCTATTTTTGTGCAAATGTAGAATGTTTCCTTTACTATTTTCAGGTTATCATTTTAGAGCCACATACACATGAAATGTATAATGTTTGTGGAATATATTTTCATTAAATTAACAAACAAAAAGAATACTCATGCATCACTTTTTTTTTTTGGTGTTTGGAGTTTGGACCAATATATTATATGATAAATTGCATCATTAAATTATGCAATTATTTATTTGATCAGTTTTTTTTTTTTGAAAGGATTATTTGATCAGTTATGCTTGGTAGTATATTCACCGTTTATTAACTATCAGAGCACATTCATAGTCCCTTGGCTATACACTATTGTAGCTGATTTTAAAGAAATTTTAGCAGTACTATAGATATTAAGCCAGGGGATTACTTAAAAACTAGAGCTATAATAATGGAATTGTTATTGTATTATCAGACAAGTATTACACGTTTAAGACTTGAATCTTACATCGAAAGAATAACCAATGCTAGATTTATTATTTTATCATAACATTTCGAAAACGGAAAATAATAGTACTTTGTTTTGTAATGGTACAATTTTAAATTTTAGGATTTTTTCTAAAAAGTATTGTTCTTCTGCACATAATTCTTGCACGGGTATACACACCGGTTTGTTTAAAGGAGAATGTTAACCGGTACTCTGAGGACATTGCTTAAGCATCCAAAACAAGCAAATTTTCATGAAAATATTGCGTAATCATTATTTGGTCAAAAGTAACATCTTATATTTTTAAAACAAAATTTTTATTTGTAGAATCTTTAACTAAAGCCCTGAGGGCACTGATTAGCAAAACCCTTGTTTAAAAATTAAATATTTTTTCTCTTTCTTTCTTTTTTGGGTTAAATATGTTTTTAGACCTTATAAATATGTCAACTTTTCGTTTTAGTCCCTCTAAAATTTTCCTTCAACTTTTAGTCCATATAAAATTTTCAATCTTCACTTTTGGTCCCTCTTTTAAAGTAAACTCATACGTAGAATTCATATTTTTTAATAAAATTTTCCAGAAAAATTCAATATATTATAAGAATCACGTAAAAAAAAATTTAGATAACAAAACATGAATTTAATATGAATTTTTACGGTTAAAATTTCATATTTAACTTGTATGTTAAAAAATTCTAATTTTTTTTGGGAATTTTTTTTAGAATATTTTACACATTTATGCATAATTTCATTAAAAAAAATACAAAAATTAAATTAAAAATAGGGACCAAAATTAGTGATTAAAAATTTTATAGGGACTAAAAGTTGAAGAAATTTTTTAGAGGGACTAAAACGAAAAGTTGACATATTTATAGGGACCAAAAACATATTTAACCCTACTTTTTTTTATTTCTTAACCCTCTATATTGGATGGGGAATGTATAGTAATTCAGAACCAAAGAAGTACGGTATGGGTAGCGAATAATAATTCATCTAGGATCCATTCACAAATTTGTTTTATCGTTAATTACCCTATTATCATGACCCATTTTAAGATTTTTGCGCCCTAGGCAAATCTACAAAGCTGTGTCTTTTTTTAAAGTCTTTCTTCTTCTATTTTTTTGTTGCAAATGTTTCATTCATAAGCATGTTATCTAGAAATATTTTCGATAAATTTAACTAAAGAGAGTTAAAAAGGAATATATGTACATAGTTAAAATAATAATTTTGATGTCCCTAATAAATGGTGCCATAGACGCGGCTGTCCCTCCAACCCACGATGTAGCTCAACTAGCTCAACTGATTGAGTTAAGACATCCAAGGGTTTGAGAAAGAGGTTCAAAGTTCAAATCTTAGTTGCTTAGATAATATGAGTGAATAGTCAAATTTAGATAATGTGACCATCAATCAACTTCGTCTTTGAATTTTTTTCTCAAAGTGTGTGTTTGATCAGATAATTAATTTATCTGATGATATTTTTTATCATTTACTAGTGTTATATTTATTTTGTATGGCCCGAGTCGTCCTATTTAAATACAAAGATAAAAACTTTATAGAGACTGCAAACCGAGTTATATGACCGAGTCATTCAATTCTTTTATGCGGTTCAACCAATGATCTAGTGACCCACTACCCTTACCGGTTCGATGACCGATCTGGTTTTTAAAACTATGGTTAGATTAGTATTGAACGATCAACTTTTCAACTTTGATTAATTGTTAGTCATCTAATCTTAATAAGATGATTAAGATTTTGGAAACCACATTAATAACGCAATTTTATAATTTAATTAAACAACTTTTTTTAAAGAAAAAAAGAGCACACTAATCAACACCAAAAAGCAATATTCTGAAAAATGTTATAGATGCATTTTTGTTTTATATTTTTCTTTCTTATTCGACTTAAAAGATTTGAACCATGATTGTGAGGTCTCATCGGTTCATATATGCGGTCTCTATAAAGTTTTTATCTTTATATTTAAATAGGACAACTCGGGCCATACAAAATACTCTCTTCGGTCCTATTTATAAGAGAAAGTTTGGTCAACAAAAGTTGATGTATCTGGACTGAATTTTTAACCAGATACATCAACTTTTGTTGACCCAAATTTCTCTTATAAATAGGACTGGAGGGAGTATAATTTAAAATGTCCTTTCGAACAATAAAAATGATACAATATTCAAAATTACTAATTGAAAGTTAATGTTCTCAGGTCCTAGTTCAACTGATAAAATTGGCAAAATTGCTAGGTTGAACACCGTGATCAGAATTCGAACTCTAGCTTATCAACTTATGTGGATGAATTCTCAAGTGAATATTGTCATTTCGTCCATCTAAAATAACATTGAAAGTTTCCAGCTTCAGGGTCCATCAAACATGATTAGTTCTTGTTTGTTGCATCCTTCGCAGAATCAACAACTCCTTGAGCCTTTGCTTGCATCTGCTGACCAGTCTAAACATAATAAAAAAGAAAGATATAAGCAACATTTTTACATTTAAGCCATGAATTTGTGTTATAAGTCTATTTCATACAATATTTTAATTTTGTAAACAAAAAATTGCTATCTCTTGCGTTGATTCTCTTGCAGATTGAGCAGCATTGCTAGCCTTGTCAGCCAAGTTGCTAGCCTGTTCCTATTAACAACACAAAAAATATCTTTAATTAATTGGTTGCTGTATAACTTTAGTGCATTAATATTTTATATATCTCTTCCTCCAATCTTATAAAAAAAATATATAGTTAGATGCAACTGATTCTCGATCTCATATAAAAATAAAGGCATGTAACCAAAAAAATATAAAAATAAAGGCATCCTGAATAATGTATTTCAAGAAAACTTATTTTACGAAAATAAAAGAGGCATATTGGAAGGTAAAACACATACATTAAATAAGGGATATATATTTTAGAAATGACATAAAAAAATAGTTAAATTCTCTTATATTCAAAATCACTAAATACATATATAGAGGCGGAGCTACACCAATTTTTACGAGGGGGTCAAATACAAAGAATATTTTTTAGGCAAAGAAAAATTCACTTTTTTAAATTTTATATATTAAATTTAAGGGGTCAATATGTTTAATCTTTATAAAATTAGGTTTTAAGGAGTCAAATATATTTATAAATGAATAATTGTTAAATAGATTAACAATTTCTTTTTCAACGTCAATAAATAAATTATTTACATTGAACTATCATCCATTTTACTTGTTGAGAATGTTTTCTTTATAGTTGTTGTAGAGACCAAAATGTCAAAACAAGACAAAAAAAAGTTTATTAATCAAGTAATAATCTTTTAACCTTTTTATTTATGCTATTTTTTTTTAATAAACTTGTTTAAGATAGTTGAGAATATGTTATTGAGGTAGGTAAATAATAATATACTTAGTTATTCAATAGAAATAAATTATTTGGGGTAAGCAATGCTACCCCATCACTCCAAAACATTCTCCCCGAACGAATATAGTTTTGCTCATATTTGAAGACGAGAAAAGTACATGAGAGAAGGGAAAGGAAACCTGGGTTTGGCCCTTGGCCTGTCCAGCATTGTAGCTTGCATTGTTAGAGTCCATCTTATCTTGTGAATATGAATTGAAGATTATAAGAAATATTTGAATGATTGATGTTGAGATTTAACTCTATATATATGGCCAAAGTTTCCCATGGATATTGCACTACTTGTAGCACTAACATTTTCTTTGTGGTAGTCTTGTAGCTATATTTGTGCAAATGTAGAATGTTTCCTTTACTATTTTCAGGTTATCATTTCAGAGCCACATACATAGAGATGGGCATGGTTCGGTTAACCATATTAACCAAACCGAACCGAATCAAAATGTTGAAATGGTTCGGAATAACCGAACCGAACCGTTTAAGGTTTGTAACTAACTGAACTGAACCAAAGTCATGATTCGGTTAATCGTTTGCTTGCCTGTTAACCAAACCGAACCGAACCAAAACCAAAATTTTCTAAGCCACCACTTGAGCAAAAGAAGGCAGAAGAGAGAAAACAATTTGGAGCAATTGACTATGATGCACCTATTTCCTCAGACAACAAAACAATTGGCTTTGCTACCAAGGTTGGAATAGGTGTAGCTGCTGCAGTCTTTGGTCTCGTTTTTGCTCTTGGAGATTTTCTCCCATCAGGAAGGTATACATTACATTGCACACACATGCACCTCAAGGCCTCATTCAATCTTTTAACTGCTAATTTTCAATCTTTTGCTATCAATCAATGTGTTTGATATGTTCATTGCTTATTGAGGCATCATATCTTTCTGAAGTCTCCAACTAAACATTTTCAGATATTTAAGAGTTGGAAATCATGATACAACTTATTTTCTCACCAAAATTCAAAACACACTATCATAGAAACCCGACTTCAAGAGAAACCAAAATTGTATTGTTGATACTCTCTCTGCCTAACCTCGCACGGTTTTAACAAACAATAACCGAATGAATCCCTTTTGGTTCAGTTAATTGAGTTTGGTTCGGTTAACCGTTCGGTTCAGTTAATAAACTGTTTTTAAAACAACGGTCCAGTTCAATAACCAATATAATGGTTCAGTTAATTTTAGTTTGGTTCGGTTCGGTTCAGTTTTTAAATATTTTTGCCCACCCCTACACATACATAAGGAATGAATTAGTTATTTTAAAACATTCAACGATGAAATTGACTAATGGTCACAAATTCAAGAAATAAGTAGCCTATTCACTCAAGATAATACAATAATAACAAATAACTTTTACCTATAAAAGATAACTAAACACTAAATTAAGTAATTTATGTTTGGATATCTTTCACTCTAAAAACAAGTTTGATTTAAGATTTAGTATAAATACTAATTATCACTTCCAATGGAAGTGAGATTTAGAGATAATATTAGTTTAATTTTTTTTTACAAAGCTAATCAAAACAAAACAAAAACATACTATTCATATGAAACTATCTAACTATCTTCAAGTCGATAAGATGACATTCAAAAAAATCGCTGGGTTGGTTTGCCTCTCAAATAGACGACTCTATAAATCGAACTTCTAGAGTCGTCCATTTTGAATTAGTCTTTCAATTTTATTTTAAAAACAGTGATGTTTCATCAAAATTCGATTGCTTAATTTAATATTTATTCAACTATATTATTAATAATTGGAGAGATATTTATCATCCAGCTATTTTTCCATCCGTGTGTTTCATCCCTTAAACATTAAGAGGTATGAAATAGAGGGAGTGGTTTTGATGTATGGTAAATCTTTGTCAATATTCAGTCTCTCATTTAAATAAATCCACTTCCACCAAATAAAAACCATATATTTCACGCAATAATACAATCTACATTGTTAGATTAGTATTGGAAGATCGACTCTTCAACTTTGATAAATTGATTCCAAAATATTTGATAGAAATTGTGAGTCGTCTAATTTTAATAAGATGATTCAAATCGAAAATTCTATGATCACGTTGAAGCAATTCAAGTTTTTTTTAGAGTGGGCTATTCAAATTCAACTAATGGTGATATATATGATTGGCAGAAATAATGTTCAAGTTTTTTTATTTATATTTATTAATTTATTTTCATAAAATGAACCCATTAAAAGTAATGCTTTGTTTTGTTGTGTATAGATTGGGCAACAAGCAAAGGCTATATTTATTGATTTATTTAGTTTCCCTTAAACAAAATGTTTTCAGCTGATTGATTTATTTTGGAACTACGTTTATTTTCAAATGTAATAATGTTACATTTTTATCAGTAAGTAGATTCAAGTTTCAAATTATTTAATTTCCGAGTTCGTTTCCAAAATCTATACACAAAAGTGTATAACTATTATTCGTCAATAACGCTATATTCTGATTTAATTAAACCACTTATACTTTCCGGTAGCCGAAAGCAAACCGCAACACTATTTTTAATTATCACTTGTGGTGTCTTAATCCTCTTAATTGTCTAGGGATCTTTTTGTAATAAACTTCGTTTTGCCTTTGTTTCTTTTATCAGACTGTTGATGTAATTGTTTTGACTTTCCTTTTTTCAGACATTCTTTGTGTTTGAATTGTCAGGTTTTATGAGTGATGAAATTTCATTTTAGCTTTTTCAACAAAATTAAGCCACTTATATGTAGTTGTCTATACATATATTATGATTCTGATTATAACTTCAACCGAAGTACGCTAGTTAACACCGAAAAGAAATATTCTAAAATATGAACAAGACACTACTTTTAATTATCACTTGTGGTGTCTTAATCCTCTTAATTGTCTAGGGATCTTTTTGTAATAAACTTCGTTTTGCCTTTGTTTCTTTTATCAGACTGTTGATGTAATTGTTTTGACTTTCCTATTTTCAGACATTCTTTGTGCTTGAATTGTCCGGTTTTATGAGTAATGAAATTTCATTTTAGCTTGTTCAACAAAATTAAGCCACTTATATGTAGTTGTCTATACATATATTATGATTCTGATTATAACTTCAACCGAAGTACACTAGTTAACACCGAAAAGAAATATTCTAAAATATGAACAAGACATTAAACCGATGAGACCTCTCGATTATGGTTCAAGTGAATTAAGTCCAACAAAAGAAAGAAAAATATAAAACAAAAAAGCATCTACAACATATAATTTAAAATTCCCTTTCAAATATTCAAAATAAAATAACATTCAAAATCACTAATTGAAGGTTGACGTTCACAAGTCCTAGTTCAACTGACAAAATTGTCGAAATTGCTAGGTAGGACACCGTGATAAGTGTTCAAACCCCTAGATTATCAACTTATGTGGGTGAATTCTCGAGCGATGACAATTGTCATTTCGCCTATCTAAAAAAAAATTGAAAGTTGACAGATTCAAGGTTCATCAAACATAATTAGCTCTTGTTTGTTGCATCCTTTGCAGAATCGACAGCTCCTTGAGCTTTTGCCTGCATCTGCTGACCAGCCTACACATAATAAAATAAAATAAAATGTAAGCAACAATTTTATATTTAGGCCATGAATTTTATGTATAAGCTATATTAATTTTGTAAACTAAAAATTGTTACCTCTTGCGTTGATTCTTTGGCAGACTGGGCAGCATTGCTAGCCTTGTCCATCAAGTTGCTAGCTTTTTCCTATAATCAACACAAAAAATATATGTAATTAATAGATTACTATATAAATTTAAATTGAGTGCATTAACATTTATATGTATATATTCCTAGGATATTAATTACTATAAGCAAAATTCACTAACTTAAATTTATTAAAAAAATTATTTAAATATGAGAGAAGAGAAGGGAAACCTGGGTTTGGCCCTTGGCCTGTCCAGCATTGTAGCTTGCATTGTTAGAGTCCATCTTGTCTTGTGAATATGAAATTAATCAACTGAATGAATTGAAGATTATAAGAAATATTTGAATGAAAGATTAATGTTGACATTTAACTATATATATAGCCAAAGTTTTCCATGGATATTGCACTATTTGTGGTTCTTGTAGCTATTTTTGGGGAGTGTGTGTGAAAGAGATATCGATCAGTTTGATCAGGAAAATTTCCTTTACTATTTTGAGGTTATCATTTGAGAGCCACATACAGATGAAATGTAGAATGTTTCTGCCATATTTTTTCATTTAATTAACAAAAAATAAAAAACCATGCTTCACTTTTAAAGTGTTTCGAGTTTGGACCAATGTTTGATAAATGTGATATAGGAATCAATCAAAGAGAAATAATCTATTGACAACTATTTTGAGTAAACCTAGTGAACAACTCTTTATAAAAAAGTCATTTAGTTTTTTTTTAATCATTTTTAAGTTTTTGGGCTGTTAATATCTATGTTGTCTTGTATATTTTTTATTGTCTCAAAGTTGTTATTTATTGTTCAAATTGCATATCTCATGTGTTAAAATTAAGTTTTATTTATCTTAACTCAATTTGAATGGACTAATTTAACTTCTTAAAAACAAAATTGTCTTAACGTCTACTTTAGTGTGTTGTCGAATAATCCAAGTCCTTACTTTTTCTTTATGGACTGGTGAATAATAATCCAAGTTCTAAAGTAACTAAGATATGTTGAATCATTTTGTCAAAAAATAAAAAGGTTCAATGATTATTTAGAAGAACAATTAAGGATGTCATGACTGAGGTCGAATCCCGGTACCTCCACTTGTGTGTGTGAATTTATAATGGCTTTGCCATTTCGTCTATCTACCAAAAAAAATAGCAACAAGAACGGAGGCACGTATATTGTTGTAGGGGCAAATGTCCCCAATATGTTTTCACCATTTATTAATTTATTAAGTACTATATACTTTTTTTAAAAAATATACTATATACATGTTATTTATATAAATAAGATTTGATTAATTGAACTCATAACTCAAAAGATCTTCTTGACCTAAAAATAAATAAAAGCTTTCTTTGGTCAATTAAGGTTAACTTAGTTGGAGTTGGTAGTTCAATTAGTTTGAATTAAATAATAGCGAGTTGAAAATTTTAGGTTTAAACTCGGACAAATTAAAAAATTAATCGAACAACTAATTACAAACATTTATTATTAAAAAAAGGTTAATTTAGTTGATAATGAAATGACTTATATTGTTATATCCCATAAGAAGGTAAGTTCAACTCCCACCGACAACCAAAAAATCTTGTTGGTAGCAATATATAGTAACTTGAAGTCTATCTTAATCATAGTGAACCACATACCACCGAGAGCCAACACACCTCAAAAAATTTAATAAAAAAAAAAAGTTTTCCTTATATAAATATCATGAAATATTGGTCGTAAAATTGCTTAACATATGAACAATTGAATGATTATATTGTTTAGTTATTTAAACAATGAATTTCGTTTCATTTTCAATATCATCAATCCTAAAATCTCTATGTTGAACAACTGAATCATTATATTGAAAATGAAAAAAATGTAGCCAACAATTATAGTATATTGATGCTTTCAAAAATAAAATGGTGTATATATTTTAATCTACAAATTTATATATTGGCCCCGGTATTTAAAACTTATGGAAACAAGAAGAAGATTTTTTTTATGAATTTAAGTGACAATATAATATTGTGAAAAAAAAGTGACAATATAATAGTCATTTTACAACCGTCTTGAATGGTTAAACCATTTACTACTGAATTAGCATGTATGTAAACTATGATCAAGTTCATGTACTACTTGAACTTAATCTAAGATGTAGTTCAAGTGGTTGAGCTTAAACAACCAAAGAAGTTTGAGAATGAGAATGAATATCAGGATTCAAATTTTGACTGCTTAAAATAACATCTATCCATAAAATTAAAAAAGAGTGGGCTTAAAATTAAGTTTGAAATGAAGTAATTTATGATTGGATATGTTTTACACCGACAACAAGTTCGTTTTGAAATTTAGTGTAAAATTATTAAATCTAGTTATAAAATCTACTCTTTATCACTTCTAATCGAAGTGAGATTTTTAAAGTTAAATTAGTTTTCATTCAATTAACTTTATTTTGAAAAGAGTTTCCATTCAATTAACTAAGCATGTACGTTTTTATTAAAATCACATTTGATAGGAAGAGAGAAAATTTTTTAAGTCAAATAACCTACTTGCTGAAATCACACTTTTTGAGTGTGGAGAATCTGGAGTTTGAACATCGATCAGTACATTTTATTATCCTTACAGTAAGTTATACTTATAGGACAAACATTTTTTTTTTATAAGGAAGGACAAACACATTTTAGTATCTAATATATTGTTATACGAATAGAGTTTTGTACCCAAAAATTAATTGACTTATTACATCAATTTAATTAAAATTTCGCTATGGTCAATAATAATTAATAACATATAAGAACTTGTCCATGCATAGGAGATTAGTGATCATTAGACATATGAACAAATCTCCTTCACATCTATTTTATTTTTATGCTTACAAATAAGTGGTTCCTAAGCTTTCTTTCTAAGAATAGTAGCATGAAATGTTCTCTTGTGAAAACGTATATGAAGGAGCAAATTGTGAATCACAATTTCTACACGTGTTGAATACTCCAATGATTTGAGAAACTATTTAAGTTCTAACAGACACAGTGAGAAATAAGCATCTCAAACATACAAAGTTCAAACAACACTAACTCTACATTTCATTTTCATTCAGTTTATAAACACTTCCATAGAAAATGGACTCACAAAATATGAGCTACAATGCTGGACAAGCCAAGGGCCAAACTGAGGTCTGCCTTAATGAAATCTCACTATGTTATGCTCTCTTCATTCTACATCACTTGATGTTTTTCACTTTCTTATTCATCGTAATTAGCTTTTTAGATCCGCTATAAGACTAATCTTCGAGTTAGTAATACGACGTTCAAATTTCTTTACCAAAGGTTGGTCTGCTTCTCAAATGAACGACTCCAGGAATCGAACTTTTCGAGTCGTCCATTTGAAATCTTGCTTTCTTTCTAATATGCTAACAAATTTTCATGCTATTGTAGGAAAAGGCTAGCACCATGACAGAGAAGGCTAGCAATGCTGCTCAATCCGCAAAAGAATCCGTTCAAGAGGTTTTATTTTTAATTAATTATCAATATTTAGTCGTTCATTTAAATAAATTCACTCCATTCAAAAAATTACACATTTGACGTAATCATACAATCTAGTCTCTCTGGTCAAAAATATAAGATAAAAATTTCGGTTGTTTAAGCAAAAACACGCCCAATGGGACTCAAACCCACAATCGCTTGATTAGAAGTCAAGCGCCTTATCCATTAGGCCATGGGCGCTTCTCATGTTAATTGTTTTTAAAGAATGTTAGTTGTTTAATCTTAAATAAGATGATTTAGATCGACAACTGTGTTATATATGTTGATATTTATGATTTGGAAGAAATAATGTTACCAATTTTTTTATTTATATTTATTGATTTTTTTTATGAACCAAAAGAAGGAAAAACATCAATTGAAGATAGAGTTATCCAACTAGGTTGGCACCTCCCAGAGACCATAACTTTCCCCAACCATTATGTGTTGCGTACTCCATAGCCAGAATCAAACCATGCAATTCAGACTCGAAGACTGAGTAATCACCTAAATTACTAGCAAAAGAGCCCAAATAAGAGCCGCGATAGTCATGAAAAATACCCTCACAGGCAGCGTGCAAACCTACTAGAGAACACCGTCATATTTATTGATTGATTTTTTTTTTAGGAAGTTAAATTAGCCCACTTAAATCGACACCGGGAGAATCGAACCTGAGATCTCGAGGAGGTGTGCACTCCCAGATCCCAAACCAATACCACCAGGGTATTGATTTATTTTCATAAAATGAACCCTTTAAAATTAAGGCTTTGTTTTGTTTTGTATAGGCTGGGCAACAAGCACAGGCTAAAGCACAAGGAGCTGTTGATGCAGTGAAGAATGCAACAGGGATGAACAACAACTAATTACAATGATCAAGCAAAATGGATGATTATGGCAGATTTAGTTTCCCTTAAATAAAATCTCTTCAGCTGATTTTTTTTTTGCATGAACATTGTATTTTCAAATGTAATAATGTTACATTTTCATTAGTGAGTAGATTCAAGTTTCAAATTTGAATGGAATAGAAATTTATTACATTCACTTTCAAATTGCTGTCCAAAATATTTACACATAGTCATCATTCATCAGTAATGCATTATAACTTCAAAGGAAACACACTAATTAACACCGAAAAACAATATTTTAAAAACCAAACTATACATTGAACCAACGAGACCGCTAGTCATGGTACAATTATGTTGAATCGCTCGAACTGAAATCAAACTGCGGCAAACCATTCAAATAATCGAACCGTAAACAATACTAGTTTATAGTTTGACCGGTTGAACCATCCAATTCATTCCATTTTTAAACACTGCCAAAAAGTACACCTTAAATATTTTACTATAGTAACACCAAACAACCCTACGTTGTTGACAAAATAATCAACCTTTAGGACACCTAGTTTGAAAACTACATCAAGTCTGGATCACTACATTTTCCTTATCTCAAAGGGACTTTGGTTGAACCAAAGGATACTGTGCACTGTGGATGCAGCATGACTTTCATTATGCCACCATTAAAAAATAAATCGTGTGAACATAAAACTCACACAACTGCAATATCTCAACCTTGAATCCGAGTGAAGGTGTCAAACCTAGCAGAATCGACATTGCCAATTGATCTAGATACGAACAGTGAAATAGATATTTACATATCAAAGAAAATGATTGTAGATTTTAACTGACTCGCCCTATTTAACGTCAATATTCTAAAATCACCATTTACTTAAAGATCACAACATAGACAAGTTGTACATTAGTACTCATTTTGGCAATAGAATTGCTATGATTTCCTAATCAATTGCTATGATTTCCTTATTTTGATCTATTATTGCTCATCCCTTTGTACCATTTTCTTCAGCATATCAGAGGTTTACCAACAAAGTTATCATATAATTATCTCAACATTAGAAGCAATCAATTTGAAATAGTACTATTTTAGAACTACCATAGGTGAAACCCAATGTAAATATTTATCATAAAAAAAGAGAAAACTTTGTGTCACCGAAAGGAGGTGTGTCACACTTCACTAACACATGTGATTAAATTCAATTATGTCATTTTCTCAAATTATTAACGGTTCAATGTTGTGTCCAGTGTTTCGTGTTGTTGTCAGTGGTTCATGTCAAAAGTCATGTTTAATTCATTTACATGTCAAATTTTGTATCTAGAAAGCAGTCTCCCAAGACAACGTAGCAGAGCAGTGTGGCTTATGCAAGGGGATAAAAATACAAAGTTCTTCAATGGGAAAGCTAATCAAAGAGTGGAGCTTTGTTCAAAGCATATGATAAAATTGAGTGAGCTTTGTTCGTGGTGTGTTGCAGGCTATGGGATTTCCTGATAGCTTCGTTGGACTGATTTTAAGATGTATATCTTCTGTCTCGTACCAAATATTGATCAACGGCCAACCTAGCAAGCCTATCTCCCCCGAAAGGGGCCTCCGGAAAGGGGATCCCCTCTCCCCTTACCTGTTCATTTTATGTGCGGATGTTTTGTCAGGTTTGTTGTCCAAGGAGGCCAAATTAAATAAGATCCACGGCATTCAAGTAGCTAGGAAGGCGCCAAAAATCTCACACTTGCTATTTGCTGATGATAGTCTGCTGTTTGCTCGGGCTAACATAGTAGAAGCTGAGAAAATTTTACAGATTCTACATTCTTATCAGTTGGCTTCTGGGCAAGTCGTCAATTTGGATAAGTCAGAGGCATCATTTAGTCGAAACGTGCTTGAAGAAGAAAAAGAAATGATTTGTAACAAGATGAATGTAAAGACTGTGATGTCCCACACTAGATACCTGGGTCTCCCAGTTGTGTTTGGTAGATCCAAGAAGGAGATATTCTCCTTTGTCATTGACCGTGTTTGGAAAAAGCTGAAGGGGTGGAAAGAAAAGTTTCTTTCGAGAGCAGGGAAAGAGGTGCTGATTAAAGCAGTGGCGCAAGCAATTCCGAGCTATATTATGAGCTGCTATAAACTGCAAGAAGGTTGTTGTAACGAGATTGAAGGTTTGTTATCAAAATTCTGGTGGGGTGCAAAAGAAGGAGGACGGAAGATACATTGGATGAGTTGGGAACGGTTGTCCAAGGCAAAGATCAAAGGGGGAATGGGGTTTCGAGGCTTCAGTGACTTCAACAAAGCACTTCTAGGAAAACATTGTTGGAGACTCATAACTGGAGAAGAGACGCTTATGGGGAAAATCTTTAAGAGTCGATATCACCCGCGAGGAAGCTTTATGGAGGCAAAGTTGGGTTTTTCACCGAGTTATGCATGGAGAAGCATCATGAGCGCTAGAGAAGTTGTTGAGAAAGGAAGAAAATGGAGAATTGGGAATGGGGAAAAAGTAAGGATCTGGAAGGATAACTGGCTGCCAAGGAGGGGTATTTCAGGAGTTCAGAATCCAACCAGGATACTCCAACAGGATGCTTGTGTGAGCGCACTTATTGATCAAGATACCAAGCAGTGGAATAGAGACTTGATTTTCTCCATTATTAACATTCCTCTATCTTGAAGACTCCCTGAAGATTCTCTTATATGGTCTGGAGAGAAGGATGGGAAATACTCTGTGCGCTCAGCTTACCACCTGTTAGGTGACGAGAGGAGAAACGAAGTACCGGGACCATCTCATGACCCCCATGAAAAATTGTGGAAAGAAATTTGGCGTGTTAATCTCCCTGAAAGAGTCACGAACTTTATTTGGAGATTGTCTAAAAACATTTTACCCACCAGAGGAAACTTGTGCAAGAAAGGAGTTAAAATTGAACCTTTGTGTCCAATGTGTAATTCCTACATGGAGACCACTCATCATCTTTTCATGGAATGCAATTTTGCTAAGCTAGTATGGTTCTCATCTAGCCTTGGCATCCATGTCCCTTTACAATCCTCTTTGAGTAGTATTTTGTGGAAATTGTGGCATTACAGGAACCAAGTGGTGTTCCATCAAAACACCCCATACCCCCCTGATGTTGCAAATGCTGCCCTTGAATTTATTATAGATTTTAACAACACAGTGCCTGTCAAGAGGAATAAAAGGCAGCAGCTCAGTGCAACCATTCCAATCTCAGTTTTGAATGCTCATACTCTACAGGTTGATGCAGGTTGTTTCCCGGATGGTTTCACCACATTTGGATGTGTTTTTAAGGATGGTCCAGCTAGTGTCTATTTCTTCGCTTGCAAGAAAGAGGAACTGACAGCTGATCCTGTCGTGGCTGAAGCTTTAGCTATCCGTTGGTGTCTCCAATTAGCAAAGGAAAAAGGTCTTCATGACTTTAGAATCCAATCTGATGCTCTTGCTGTTGTTGTAAGTCTCTTATGAATGAACTTGGTAGTGTGTCTGTTAACTATGTTTCTAGAAATTTAAATGAGCTAGCTCATAGGCTTGTTGGCTATGCCATGCAAAATGGATGTATCCAACACTTTTTGTATCTCTTCTTTTATCTAATGAAGATGTTTGAAATTCAAAAAAAAAAAAAAGCAGTCTCCCAAATCATGGTATAAAAAAGAATAGATAAATAATCATTTTGGTCCCTAATGTATGAGACATTGTCATTATAGTCCCTGATTCTTTCAAAATTGCAAATACATCCCTAAGTGTTTATTTTGTTTGAAAATTTATGGACTAAATTGATCGACTAAAAACACATTTGAAGACCAAAATTACAAACAAAATACATACTCTAGGATTAAAATGACTAACTAAAGTGACACTCGCGGATGTATTTGCAATTTAGATAAATTTAAGGAGTACAATGATAACACCTCACATATTCAGAGATCAATTGACTATTTACCCAAAAAAGAATTAACCAAAGTAAGTATAACAATATACGTTTTAACCTTTATAGCGTCCACACTTTGGATCGAAGTGACATATGCAATTACATTCAATTTTATCAAATTTTAAAATTATTATCGATGTCAACGTGTCAGTGTTGTGTTTGGTGTTGTTTTAGAGGTTTGATTTTTAACTTAAATTGAAATGCTAAGGTGCGATACACATAATTGGGAATGGTTTGACAACATCATTCCAACATGATCCCCTTAGACGAGTGAGGCTTAGTAGGTTGTTCCAACTGTATTCTAATAAATGTCCCAATATCTCCAATTCTAATAAACCATATTTATATCTTCCTAATTAACAAGTGGAAATTTATCTTCACATGTTTACTACTATAAATATATCGAGACATAGGTATAATTAACCCACCACAATAGTACAATGCGAAACAAACAACATCCTTAATCATCTATATACTCATTAAGCAAACCATATATATGAAGCCTGTTTTATCACTCACCCTTTTCTTCCTTATATTTGCTTTCATCACCAATCTTTCATCAGCTTTCTCAAATGATGAACAAGTATTGGACACAGATGGTAACCCTGTTATCCCAGGTGGTTAATACTACATTTTTCCAGCAACTCAAGACCCTCGTAAAGGTGGACTAAGACTAGCAAAAACCGGTGATTCAACGTGCCCGGTTACTATCTTGCAAAATGAAAATATCACAGGTTTACCAGTGAAATTTACTATACAAGGAATAAGCAATGATATAATCATGACAGGTACCGAACTTATGATTGAGTTCACTAAGAAGCCTAATTGTGTTAAATCATCACAATGGTTGATGTTTTTCGATTATGATGCTAGTATTTTTAATGTTATTATTGGTGATTCTGAAATACTTTATGGCACATTTTATATTCAGAAATATGGAAATGCTTATAAGCTTGGATTTTCTAATGATGATATGGGGGAACAAAATTGTCTTGATATTATGAGATGGAATAATTCCAAAGATGGAGGATCACGTTTGAGTGTGATTTTGAAAGCTGATCAAGATGTCAAAGACCCTTATCCTGTTGTGTTTGTTGATGCACTCCTTCTTTTGAATCTGGAATTCTTATGGATGTGAGGCTTTGAATGTTGGTCTAACTAGAAAGCATTGAATAGGTTGATGGGTAAACTATCCACAATTTCTTCAAGTGTAACATAGACAAAAATAATAAAATGTTTGCTCATTTTCTTGTCTTATAATGTATTTAATTGGGAGATGGGAAAAGACTTTACTTTGTGGTTTCTGATAAGTGCCAGAAAGTAGTAATTCAAATGGAGATTTAAGGCACTTTCGTTACTTGTTTTGCAAGTTATTGAGGAAAAAGGCGAGAGATAATTGATTATGATCCTTTTACGCTTTATCTATCTTACTTTACCTAATTTTGCAGGAAAGTTACTCAAGGCACTGAGCAAAGATGGAAAATAAGAAACAAATTGCAACAAGGCCAAAAATAGGCAGAAAGACACATCTGCTCGCCCTCAACTCGCACCCAACTCGCAGTGGCGAGTTATCAAAGGAAAAAATAGGCAGAGAGGCACATTTGCTCGCCACCAGCTCGCACCCTACTCGCCATGGCGAGTTATCAAAGGAAAAAATAGGCAGAAGCATAGGTTTGCTCGCCATGGCGAGTGAAGTTACTTAGGAGGCGAGCAAGGGCGGCTAAAACTCCCCATGATGGCGTGGCACAAACCCACTGGGGAAGAAACCTCAACTCGTCATGGCGAGCAGAGTAACTCGCGAAGCGAGTTGATGCAGATGAGAAAGCTTATAAATAGCCCTTGATCATTTCTTGAAGGAAGTTAGTTTTCATTGCAAAGAAATACAGATAGATACCTAGAGAGAGAGAGAGATAGGACTTGGTCTTCATAGAGTGAGAGTGATAGAAGTTGGATTCTTTCTCATTTGGTGATAAATCACAAAGTTGTAATGAATCTTTCCATATCAATTCATTCTTGCAAGGCTTCCATGACAATGAGTAGATAAATCTCCATTGTTGGGATTAGAGGTACTTGATCTTAGCTAATCATGTAATCAATTGATCTACAAATGTATGGTTCTAGTATTTCATTTGATATGGAGATTATTCTTGCACTTTATTGTTCATGTTTGATTTAATTGTGATTGAAAAATACTTTTGAATCTAGGTTTAGAATAATTCTCTATCCAAACATAAATTCTAGACATGGAATTGATGTTTAGATAATCACTCTTTGTATCCGAACTTAATGCTTTTCTATCATTCAAGAGATTGAGAAATCATCGATTGAATGATAGGAACGACTCTTGGATCGTTTAATAGTGCGAGACATCGACGATTAAACGATACACTTGAAGTCACCATATTATTTGGACACGAATGATATTGACAAGGGATACATGGTAATATTAAAGGAAAGCTAGAATCCATGCATGATCTTTAGGTTACGTGTGACGCTTGATTAAGGAACTCTAATCCTAACAAGTTTTACGCCCTATTAATCTCAAGTTTTAATCTTATAACGTAGATACTTAGGTTTTAAACAAACAAACAAATTACTCTTTCAACTTAAAATGGTAATCGATGTCGAACGATCCATAATATCGCACTAGCCCCTGAGGAGACGATATATAAATACTTACTTTTGATATACGTAAATATGTTACATCAGTTTCATTTCATTAAAATAGGAAAAATTGGGATGAGTTGCTTATGAGTCCGAAGGGATCACAATTTCTATGACAATTTCATTCTTCACATTTTAGGAAACAAGAAGGATGAACGGACTCCAGAGACCCATATCAGTCTTTAGATATACAAAATATTTTCACATTCACTGAAGCCTAAGAACACAAGTAGATGATAAGAATCGACATAACTAATATAACTGTACAAAGAATGTGGCATATGGTCACATATAAAGAATCTAAGGGTGAGATTCTCACACTAGCAGCAAAAGAGGTGTTTTGCTTTACCAATAGTTTTTCAGGTACAATCATTTCTTTCTGCTTTTTATACTCTTGCTTCAGTTGGTCTGGATGCTTGGAAGAATTGGTTTTTCAGAAAGTTCTCCGGATCGACTCATCTTTCCGTTCTTCTTCTCATACTCTTGTCTCAGTTCCTCTAAACGCTTCCTTATCTGATAAGAAAACAAAATTCAGAGGCCTGTTATTAAGAATTATGTTACTTGGACAAATATTATATCTATTGCTCACTTCATATTGCATTTGATACCGGAGAAACAGAATCAGAAAGATATGAAAACATATTCAAAACCACTTGCATGATATAATTATTATATTATTCATATATACTATATATTAGTAAAAAAACAAATTAAGCTTTAGCTCAATAACTAATAGAAGTGCAATAACACAGCATGTTCGACGGAATGATTCTGCCTTACAGTGCAAATTAGTCACTAAAGCACAATGCATTAGTGACTAATTGTTTGCTACAATTTCCCTTAAGAGACTATTTCATTGTGGCATCTAGAAATTGAGAGCAGTTATAGTTGAGATCAGAATGTTTGAGAAGTAAGTAATTAGTCACTAAAGCATCAAACTCTATAGGAAACCTCTGATAAGAAAAAGTAGTCTCATTCGACTTCTTCAATCTCGTTTCCCGTCGCGCACAAATTCTTCAAGTCTCAAACTCCATAATTCATAAAGGATTTTTTTAAATATCGATCTCCTTAGTGTCAATCCTAGTCATGAGTGGATTATCAATTAAGGTCCTATGAATTATATGACTGGTAACTCGTCTTTTTTTCTTCATATTATCAAGTGCAGGTAACCGCAAAATTAAGATTGCAGATGACTCTTTCAGCCATTCCTAGGAAGAGTCTTGTAAAGACGATTGGTTGTGTGAAGGAGTCTAGAGCACTCTACTACCTTGATGATAGACTGCAATCTCAACCAATAATTTCCTGATTATTGGGACAACATTGTCGTAATTTCTTCTAGACAGTAGCAATAGACATGAAGTTTTTTCCCATTACTTTTTATATATGTATTTCCTCAATTTGTATCCACAGATTGACATAACCCTTTGATAACTGATACAGTAAAAAAGATTGAGAAGGAATAGGGATTGAATAAAAGAATTCAGTGTAAAAAATACCCATAAGATACTATTCAGTATAATCTGATATAAATTTCTGTTCTATCTCTTAACCTTTTTTTTTTATATATCTGTCCTAAGTTGTAGCAGATTGGTTAACGAACTTTGAATCCTTTGTGTCTCTTCACATGAATAAGCAAAAAATTAATTATCTCTTCTAAAATTACAGTTTGGTTGGTTTCTACTTTCCTGCTTTTAGACCTTGCAAATCCTTTATATATATTTCTCACTCATACTACCATTAAAAAGGCTCAAAAACTATATCATGACAAATGCTTTTCTACATACAAATTCAACATGGCTTGATATTTTAGAGCAAGAGAAACATGCGAGCTTGTATCAAACAAATCAACAAATAAGAGTTCAAAGGTAACCAATAGTGCAACATTAAATTTTAAAACTTTGATGTTGACAGACAAAAGGCAAATGGTAATAAGTTGAAACGCAGAGGAAGGAAGAGAACCTTGATGGAATAGGCCAGCGGCAATAACGTGTCAGGATTCATTGCATCCTCAGGGAAGTTTTTCAAGGCATGTATCAGTTTCTCAAAAGGTAACTTAACCTGATAAGCAAACAGAAAACAAACAATGAGTAAAAATTTGCTTTGAGTCGTAAAATACCACAAGATTACATGATACTTACCAAGTCATCATGGCAGTACTTTAATAGGGCCAAGCCCACTTTAAAAACAATTTTAACACCCTGGAAAGATAAGAATGTCATTGTTATTATCGACTAGTTTTTGCACGCAACAAATGGAACTTGGGGAAAGTTTGGCTAACCTCATAGAGAAAGACATCCCATATTCGAAGAGCTAAATGGAATGGAAAGGAATACGAAAATACAGTTATGAACCACTGGCTTGCATACATGCTAGGATTTATCATTTCTTCGGTAAAATGTTCTCCTAACTTCGGTAGATGCTCCCTCACCAAGCGTTCAAATTGAAAGAGGTATTGTTGTACGAGAGGTAATCCTGCCTGCATTCAAAATACGACAATAATCACGATGAAAAAGAAGTGTTCTCATCAAAAAGCAAATAATACTTCCGAATTATGAAGCAGAGATACTTCAAATTTGTCAAATTATTGGAGTCCGACACATATATGATACTGATATGTGTAAGATAATTCTTGATGCATACCCATACAATATCGAATAAATTTTATAATTCATTTCAAAAATATTTCCACCTATAAGCATAACTGTCATCTGGATACGTACACCTTTGTTACATCATACTTGCTACAGACACAATTGTATGTTTTTGTGACACATTCATAATAGAAAGAATGTGTTCTCGTGTAGGTGAGGGATAGATATGTAACTATCAGTATAACTGGAACTGCAGTAAATTGGACTTTGATTGCAAAACTACGATTAGAAGCTTCATGTAACCATGTGGTGAAAAGCATGCAATTTTGAAAGTAAACACACGATATCCCTACTTATTATGATAACAAGTACATTTTTGTAAATTGTAATCATCATATATTGACTTTTCATATGTTTATCTATTAATAAGTGCGTCAAAATAAAACTTATTAATAAGCAAGTTGCAATGTGAATATATCTTCACAAACTTATTAATGTATCTTGGCCGTGTTGTATCTTGATTTTTTAAAATTTCATGTATCTGTGCCGCATTGTATTCGTATCACACTATATGTATTTGAGCTTCTTAGGTCACACCATGCATGCAATTTCAAATATTTACACGTACAAAACATATATTATAAGAGAAAGGGATAACATAATAAATTGACAGTATCAACAATCAAAATAAATGAATTCAAGGAACAGAATAGGTACCAGATAGAGCCCCTCCATTGGGGCATGAACGGCTCCTTTAAGTAATGCCACCAATAACCAAAATGCATCCTCCTCACTCATATAAAGAAGCAAAAGACCAGCTAAAAACCCCATTCCCTGGATTTTTAATTGATCAATATTCAATATAATGAATTACTTTGCAACAAACAGGACAAAAAAATGTGATGGGTTTCGGAGTAAAACCTGAACATATCCTACTTCTCTGTCAAAGACTGAGTACGCTTTTAGAACATTGTAGAGGGACCGCTGTCCAGGTCCATGTCTTTGTTGGAAGAATACATGTGAAGGGAAAGTCCGGGAAATGTCTCGAATTATATCCAGTTCAGAGGCTGATGTCTCGTATATCACCAATTGCTGCAACAAGTATCATGACTTGTTAATGCAAACCGACAAATGTGGAACAGTCGGCAAATAAAAAATTCACGACATTCTCAAAAATAACAAGGAAGATATATAACAAATAAAACACAATTTTTGTCTGAATAAGTTAACTTGATTACCTCATAAACTCCAGGATTCATGAGCAATAGGTCTCGGCTTCCAGATATTAACTGCCAAACAAGCCCCCTTAAACAATCAGGAATTCCTTTCCTTATACGCCTTTTAACAACATTGGGTTTTCTCCTTAGGTAATGCTTCCAATCACTCCCACCAACCCCAATCATCTTCCTCCATTTTCTAACCCGTCTCCCTTCCTTAATTCTGACAAAAGATAGACGACAAGGAAGTTAAAAATCATCGGCCATATTTCAATGCTCATTCATGCTTATAAACAGAGAAACAGATAACGAGCAGGAGAAAAAACAACATACTTCTCATACTCGTATGCTGATCTACTCGTCTTAGCTCCACCCTCAGAAGTGTTAGCATCCTGTTTTATAAACCCGAACCTATCCAACGCTCTTGGTGAAGGAACTGGACTTGGTTCATAGTCATCGGTTCTTTTCTTTTCCATTCAAAAACCACAAATTAGCATTCTAAAACCAGAACACCAATGGCATAGCTTGCCTCCGTAAACATTACAATGACAAAAACCTGAAAATAGAAGTGCAAAAAAGATGACGTCGTTATCATTTTACTGAAACCACTGAAAAGAAAAGAGAATAAATCTGCACACACAGTTAAAGCATTTGCTTAATTGATCTAAAGTAATTAACATGCACTGCAGTTATACAATAGTTAAGATCAACTTGGACGATATTACAGTTTTCCCGGTGTTATGCCATAACCATAATACAAGGAAAATAACCAACTGAACCTTACCTTATATACTTAAATAAAAAAAATTAACTACAAAATGAAACTGACTAAGCTACAAATAACCAATTCACAAGCTACAAAAGTAAAATTTACACCAAGTATACAATAATTAAGATTAATTTGGAGAGTATTACAGTATGCCCTTTCCTGTGCCATAGCCATAAAACAAAGAAAGTACCCTTCCAAACCTTATCTGATATATGTCAGCCTTATCTCGTTAAGTGGAGTCGGCTACATGGATCAAACGACACCATGATGCTCTATTGTATACCATATATCTAACTCATTAGTATCTAGATATTTCCCAATAGTTTCTATTTTAGTTTTTCTAGGTCTTCCTCTAGTGATTTGAGTACCCTCCATATGATCTATCTACTCTCCGTATTACAGAATCTACAGGTGTTCTCTCTAAATCCCCAAACCACCTAAGCCTAGTTTCCACCATCTTTTGTACTATAGGTGCCACCCCAATTCTCTCTAAAGTTGTCATTTCTAATCATATCCAGTCTAGTTTTACCACACATCCAACACAGCATCCTCATCTCTGCTATGCTTAATAAATTGACTAATGTGCTTAAGTTATAATAAACTCATAAACCTATAGAAGCAAAACATACACCACCCATAGTTCTAAATTGCGGTCGCAGTATTGAGGTTTTAGAGGTCTTTGCAATTGCCTGCATTATACCACAATAAAAAGGTTCCTGGCGTAACTGCAACAGCAATTCCCCCACTCTCAAACATAGAGTAACTGACCTCTGAAAATTAATTGAGATCACAAAATGTAAAGTAAAAACATGTTTCTTACATACTTCATTAAATTAAAAGTGAACACATGCTTCAAACTGAAGGATATCATTGTGCAGTTTGTAGCACCAAAACATGCGATTGCATTGAACTAATTCATTTTCTCAAATATTGCCGGTGTTGACATTATGATGGAACATTATGGTCTATGATCGAACATTATAGCATAATTTGATCCATGTAGCCGACCCCACTTAGTGGGATAAGACCTTGCTGTTGTTTGTTGTATTACCGGTGTTGATGTGTGAGTGTCTGGTGTCAGTGTTTCATAGAATGTGCTTCTAAGACACCTTATCTATAAATTTCACTTTTTTCATTCAATGTTGAACACAAAAAAACAACAGCAAGAAACTAGCTACTTCTAAACTTCACAAAAAACACAATTTACAAAAAATTAAAAAAGTGATTTTTTTTTCATAACCATACAACAAATCAGAGATTATACAATGTAATTTCATTTCAGCATTGAAGAAATAACACAAGAATCGATCTAATTATGAAAATGAACAGTAATAACAAAAGGGTCAAACAGGGTACACAAAATTCAGAATCAACGAAAATATAGAAAAAATCAAACCTTGTAAACGTGAATGATGAAAAAGCGAAGATTTTTGAATGTGGGTGTGGCTGGAAAAAACCTCGGAAATTGGAAATGAAGGTTCGATCGATGGAAGAAAATGATGAAACGATGGAAAAGTGAGTTTATGTTGTTGTTAATGTAAAGATGAAATTGAATGCACTTACCATGTATGGATCAAAAAATAGTATCTCGTAATTATTGATTTTTTATTTTTTTAAGAATTGATTGATTGATTATTATTTTTTGAATTAAGTAAGATTGATTAATATATTTTTTTTAAAGAAATGAAATGGAAGATTGATTTTTTTTTTTTTTTGAAAGGGAAGATTAATTAATTATTGATATGTACATAAGTAAAGAGTTTAATTAAATGCATAAAATATGATTATTACAGACTTTTTTTGGTAGTGGTATGATTATTGCAAACTTGATTAAATGGAAATAAATTATTAAAAAAATTATTCCAAGCAAAATGATAAGATGGAAACAAAATATTAAATAAGGAGTAGTATTTTTTTTAGATAGATGAAATTATAATTTCCAACACAAACTCACACGACATGTGAAAGAGTCGTGGTTTGAATTCTGATCACGACGTTCGGCCTAACAATTTAAACATTTTTAACAATTGAGATATAATTTTACAAACTTAATTATAGATTTTTTTTAATAATTATAGAATTTAATTATTTCATATACTCTCTATGGATGTAAATATTTTTCGAAGTCAAACTAAATCATTGAAATTGAAACCCTAAGAAACGAACCTTGGGCCTTAAAATTAATGTAAATATTTTTTATATTGTTGATCAAATAATTATATAATTTTAAATTTACATCGTAAATACTCTTAAACTCGCATATATGATTTATTTGTTTGTGTACATCTGCAAATCTTATTGGTTAATATATCGAATCAGGTAAGACCACGATCAACTTAAGAGATTTAATATTAATCTACTTTCGATTCTTTTTAACGGTTATAAATTGCGTAGATCCCACCAAAACATATGACTTGAGTATCATATTGGTGGATTTTGTATAATTTTTTTTTAACAAGTAGCATAGTGGATAAAGCTCACACATTTTAAATGTGGAGAAGTGTATAAATTTAAAAGAGTGTGTTGCTAATATTTTTTTTCTATTGAAAAGACTAGTTTAAACATTTGGCGGGGTTATAAAATTTTCACAAATCCAATGGAACAAAAAACAACAGATTTTTAAATTTAAAAAAAATACTTATATTTATGAGTTACACCATTAATTTCCAGTTACACATCTCTCACAAAAAATTAAATATTTATATTCCCAAAATGCCATTGAACCCAATTTAATTACCTTCACACAAACTCAATTCAATCACTTCACACAAACTCAATTCAAGGACAATTTAGTCAATTTCGAACTTCTCAAAACCTGACGGGGGTGTAACATAGAATCATGGGGTGAATCTAGTAGTTTTCAGTAGATAGAGATATACTCAAACACTGACACCAACAAAACAACCAATAGAATCCATTGTGTTCTTCTTCCTCTTCCACCACAAGATTCCACTTCTTGAATTCTACACAATTTTCTGTAACACCCATTTTCACACTCAACAATTTCTTTGAAAAATTCTTTATCTTTTACATTTACAAGCTCCAATTTTTTTTGTTGAATTCTGTTAAATAATTCAGTTTATACAACACTAGAAGCTTTCATGAATATATAGATTTGATTTTGAATAGAAATGGCTTGTTTTTCCTTACCTTGTTGTACTGGGTCATTTTTTACACCAAATAGGTTAAAAATTAGGAATTTTAGGGTTTATAGAGGTTTATGCACGTCAATGAAGTTTAAGTTTAATCAATGCTGTAATTTTGAAAATGGGTTTGTATGGAATAAGAAATTTGAGTATTATGGTAGAAAAAGTAGAAATTTTTCATTGAGGTTTCAACAAAATGGTGTTGGTAATGAAATTGAGCCACTTGTTAGTAGTAGAAGTAGGGATGATAGGAAGAGTGATTATGGTAAAGGGGGGAATGGGAATAGGTTGAAGAAGAGATTTTCATTGAGATTGCGGCCGAGGTTACGGTTATTGGTTATGAAGATGAAAAGGGCTTCTGTTGAATCTGTTTTGAATGAGGTTGGAGTGTTTGTTAGGAAGAATATTAGGACGGTGGCGTTTGCTACGTCGTTTTCGATCGTGTTTACACTTTGTTTCTTGTTTTTGAAGTTTACTTCACTTCCGCCGGTGAAAATAGTTCCGTATTCGGACTTGATTGCGAGTCTTCGAAATGGAAATGTGGAGAAAGTTTTAGTTGAAGAGGGGTCTCGGCGTATATATTACAATACCGTGTCTGAGAATGTTGAAAATGATAAGGTTTTCGATGAAGAAGAATCACAAAAAGTAGTAGATGTTTTGATGGATAAGGATATAGGCGAGGTTGTGAGTGAGAATGCTGTAAGATCTGGTCGAATTCCTGTGTTGAATAAATTGAAGAAATTCTCTAAGAGACGAGGTTCGATTCCTGAGTGGCAGTATTCCACGAGAAAAATAGATCATGACGAAAAATTCCTTCTTAGTTTGATGAGGGAAAAGGGGGTTACGTTTAGCTCGGCTCCTCAATCTGTGTTAGCGGCGATGAGGAGTACTTTGATAACTGTGATCACACTGTGGATACCTTTGATTCCCTTAATGTGGCTTCTATATCGTCAACTTTCTGCCGCTAATAGTCCAGCGAAGAAGCGGAAACCTAATAGTCAGACAGTTGGATTTGAAGATGTTCAAGGTGTTGATTCTGCAAAAGTAGAGCTCATGGAGGTAACAATCTTCTCTCATAGGTAGTATTTATGATAGTTATCTAACATATAGAAGTGATTTTTTCTGTTTTGCTAATGATATTTATCCCATTAGGAATTTCTAGTATTTCCTCCGTTGGTAGTTGAGACTTGAGATTAGGCAAAGCTATACCAGGGCCCTTTGACTTAATTTAAAGTTTCGAATATGTCAATTATCTTTTTTCGTGTCAAATTAGTCCTTTATAAATGTTTACGCCGTTGATACAACTTTTACTCTTATGCGGTAATTTGGATGTTATCTTCATGAGTTGAAGATGTAATTTGTCCTTTTGAATGGTTAAGTAAGACCTTTTGGTAACATACAAAGATGGAAAATAAGTATAGTTTTTCCATGGGATTATAATCAGTGGTAGATTTTAGCTTTTGACATGGTACCAAAACATAAAAGCTTTGAGTATCAGAAGTAAAGAAAGTTCAACTAACATCTTGGTTTAGGATTTTTGAGATGTAACATTGCTTATACTTATTATAGTTTTTATTATTGTTTACTTATAAGTTATAACCATATTTGGAATTTTTTGATCTCAGAACAATAATTATGATCCATTTGACTATCTATCTAGATAAACAAAAAATGTATCATGCCGAACAACATTCGTTCTTTCTCTGTCTAAAAAACAACAAAAACAGCAAACAATTTTGTATTTGGTCCATGTCATAGAGATTCGACAAAGTTTACGTAGACTGACAAGGCCTAACACAACCCTCTCCTTTAACCCGGGCTTGGGACCGGCTATGTATAGTAAAGCTACCATAGGCAGGATTTTTCTCTGTCATAAAAAATGAAAAGTAAATCATCATATATTCCTGAGGCTTTAATATGTCAGATCTTTGAATCACAAAATGTTAGGAGTTATGTTGTTATTGATCCTATTTACTTAATTTAATTGTTTACATCTACTAGGATTAGCTCACACCCAAGGGCGGAGGCAGGAATTTAAAGCTAGGGGGACCGAGTATATGGAACATAATTTGATTAAAAAAATAATTGTTTAAAAACAAAAGGTATATAAGAAACCCTAAACTAATATTTTCTTTTTTGATAGATAGACGAATTGACAAAATTATTATAAACTCACGCACATAAATATAGGACGGGGTTCGAACCCCGATCATTGCGTCCGATCAAACGATTTTGGAAAATTTTGTCATTTAAGCTAGAACTTGTGAGCAATTTATAACTATATTTAGTATGAGAGAAATTAATCTGTAAGTATAATCAACATACAAGTGTTGACTTAAAATGTGTTATGGGGAGGACCATATCAATACATTTTACGAAATTTGAGATAATTTAAAATATTATAAAGTATAAAACTATTGATATTAGTTGTCAATTAATCTAGTTAATTGTAGCATATAAAAAAAATTAATGCAAATGTGGGGGGGACCATGGCCCCTAAAGGCCCCCCCACTACCTCCGCCACTGCTCACACCCTTGCTTTTGTGGCACCAAAGGTACAATTAAACAATTAGAGTATTATACAGGGGGTGGCGTTTAAGGTACACAGCTTAAGTTTTGTGTATCAATATACAAATGGTTGATTACCATTGCCACTACGCTGTTTCGGCATGCCACCACAATCACTATTCTTAGCGTGTATTGGTCTACCTGTGAACCGCTTTGTGTTTTGAACCGTCGCTGCAATACTATGCTCCAACACTTTACTCTTATTTTATATAACCTCTCCCCTGTTTTATGAGATTCAGTTTAATCATTATGCTTCGGCCAACCAACAACCCGATGGGAAACACAGCCAAGTGGCCCACCTTAAGGCTGGCCCTGGCCTCTTGGAGTGCTTTGCCCATTTGTACTTCCACCATAACTTTAAACTTTTGACCATTTGTGTACTGCTACACAACTCAAGTAGTGTACCGTAAACCTCACCTATATAGGGATGCTCATAAATCAATATAATCTAATAAAATTAGGAATTCCATTATAAAGTAGACAACTGAACAAACCAAAACCAACAAACTGAAAAACTCTTTCTTTAATAAATTGTATTTTGAATTTGATTTCAAAATCCTATCAAATCCAAATTAAACTTGCGTGTGTCATATCTATAAAATTAACGTATATCTTAAACTTATTTATGAAAGATATATTTCAATGAAGATAGAGTTTTTAGTTGACATGTAAATATTTACATGAATAAAGATAACTCATAACACTAGTGACTGAGATATTTGATACTTTTAACTATTTTCATTATATTTTACATATTTATTTGCTCCTTCCTCAGAAGAAAAAAGTAAAGACTTAAACCGAGACAAGGATCCAATTCAAACCGCTTTAGATCAGATTAGAGCAAACCGGTTGAGTGATAAAATTACAAAAACATGATAGATATGCTAAAAGGTTGTATTTTAAAAGAGTATAGTACATGTGGCATTTAAATGCATTGTCACTGAAATAAACCCAATTGCATCAAAATTTTGTAGTTTGAAATGTTTTATGTCCCTGGAGTATTCACCGAGTGATTTCCATTCTGTATTGCTTTTATATTTGACTGTTTCATTTGAATTGTGACTATTGGAAAATAAATTTCCCTTAAAACTATAGCGAGTTGAAAAAGATTTGACCTCATGCCTTTATGTTTTCATCATTTCTAATTTTGATCGAACTTTTTTTCAATAGCTAATCAACTTTATTGTTCTCCCTATATTGACACCGTCCCTGATTTGTAGATAGTTTCATGTCTGCAAGGGGATATAAATTACCAAAAGGTAGGGGCAAAGCTACCTAGAGGAGTGTTGCTTGTCGGTCCTCCAGGAACTGGCAAGACATTACTTGCGCGTGCAGTAGCGGGGGAAGCAGGTGTACCCTTTTTCACAGTATCTGCTAGCGAGTTTGTGGAATTGTTTGTTGGAAGAGGTGCAGCTAGAATCAGAGACCTGTTCAGTACAGCAAGGAAATTTGCACCATCAATCATATTCATTGATGAACTTGATGCAGTTGGTGGCAAGCGTGGAAGAAGCTTCAATGATGAACGGGACCAAACGCTAAATCAGGCAAGTTTAATCATCATTTTGCATTTCTTTTTCTAGCAACATTGATTGAACTCATGGTTATCGATATCTTAAGATGCATGTGAGTCGTAACTTGAGTCGATACTAAACTGAACTCAATCGATACGAATCTCTTGTGTGTATTTCTTTGGGACATGAATCTCATCTTGAATCTTGATTCATTATGATGAATTCCAATTCTTTTTTATAAACCTCTACATAAACTTAATGTAGCCAACCACTTTTTTTTGTCAACTTTGTATAACCAATCAATTTTCTTATGTCATTTGATTTATGATTTGAATCTTGAATTACTGTTAAGTTCGCATATGATATATCAGCTTATAATTTTTACTTAAAAATGACAGGTGTTTATTAGTAATGTATTCTATAATTCATAATAAGATTTGATTCATGATTCGGAAAATAGGCCTTTCTATTCATGATTTGAATCTCGATTTGATAACCATGGTCAAAATGTTTAGAAGTCCAGTTTCTTTATCAGATTATTTCGTAGCATTAGACTTGTAGTATATACTTTCTACATGGAAAACAAATATTCTATATGTTCATTGGAATTTAAGTAAAATAATTCATGTGCTCTCAATAGTTGTTATTTGCTCTAAGCTGAACTTCAAAGAATTTTTTCGTTGATGTAGTTGCTGACAGAAATGGATGGATTTGAATCAGAAATGAGAGTGGTTGTCATTGCAGCAACTAACCGACCAGAAGCCTTGGATCCAGCCCTGTGTCGTCCCGGTCGTTTCTCGAGGAAAGTATATGTAGGGGAACCTGACGAAGAAGGAAGGAGAAAGATATTAGCTGTGCATTTGAGAGGAGTTCCTTTGGAGGAGGATGCTAACATCATATGTCATTTAATTGCCACAGTTACTGATGGTCTCGTAGGTGCTGATCTTGCAAACATTGTCAATGAATCCGCTTTGCTCGCTGCTCGAAGAGGTATACGAATAACTTAACAATTTTTATAGTTACTACTATAGCATTTTTGCATTCACCAATGATAATTCTTTGTTAGATTGTCTATGTAATATGTACTGAATATCATTTGACCGTATACTATTAACGTACATGATAAGCATTTACGTATAAGTTGTTTCTAAAATCAAAGAGTGTATGAAGGTAAACTCTATATAAGCTCTCTGAGCTGATTTTATATGCTATCTGGAAAACTTATGAAATTAAGTTGAAAATAACTTTATGAGCATGTTGTAAGCTTACTCTTATAAGCTCTCTGAAGTAGTTATATCTAAGGGTCTGTTTGAATTGACTTATTTGAGTTAACTATGGCACAAGCAGTTGTGAAGCTATTTTGGAGAGCTTATGAAAACAACTTATGACATGTCTATAAGCTCTTTAGAATAACATAAAAACAACTTCTTGCTTATATGAAAACAATTACACTTTACTTTATCTTTTGTTATAGAAATTGATTATACATAAAGCACTTATATGAAAGCATTTATGCTATAAGTGGTAAATTAAATCGTTTTTCCAAACCATGCCTAAGTGCTTATGTGACATGATAAATACAAATAAGCTCTTCCACACACCCCTGCTGCTTCCCTCTGCCTTCATTGACCTTTCACCTTCACATTAAATGATGATATTTATATATATTTAAGTCATTTTTAATTGCACGAACCATATGTCATATGAAACCATATTTGCATTCTGCAGGTAGTGAAACTGTGGCAAGGGAAGATATAATGGAAGCTATTGAAAGAGCAAAGTTTGGAATCAATGATAAGCAACTAAGGTCTAGTAAAATAAGCAAGGAGCTTGGTAAGCTGTTCCCTTGGATGCCATCATTGATGGGAAGAAGTGATAGGAAACAAGATGACATACAAGGACCATTAGGTTATCAATCATTGAATTCATGAATTGGTTTTCCTGTCAATTTTACTTGTACAATTTTTTTTCTTTCTTCATTTCATTGTTCACACTTTTTTCCTTGTATACAAACAATTTTGTTCACATTTTATATGATGTAAGCAACAAAACCTTGTCCACAAAAAATGAGAAGCCGTTGTATTTATATGTTATGTACCTATAAAATGAATTAGTTTTGATTTTGGTCTCTGTAAAATAAATTTTTTTCTGTTTTTTTCACTTCAAAATTTGAATGGATTGTTTTTAGTCCCTTCCATTGAGTGATATTTGTCAACTAATGTGTTTAACGAGTATTTATAAACTTTTTCTTTTACATACACCGAAATTGAAATTTGCATATTTTGTTAATGGTTACAACAATATTCAAAGGTTAGGGTTTGAACTCCAAACTCTTATTTTGTGCCGAAGCTATTTATAAAACACATGTCGAAATAGGTGAAATCAAATGACAATATTTGAATGCTACTGTGTGCACATGTGAAGAAATGGTAAAAAAAAAAAAAAAAAAGAAGAATTGA
>Ga0228710_1000445_pt1 | contig 51351 bp, 30 predicted proteins | sample MedpolnodulmetaG_FD_177995 | JGI IMG/M metagenome (GOLD analysis project Ga0228710, IMG submission 177995) | Root nodule microbial communities from Medicago polymorpha collected in Santa Monica, California, United States - pink nodules | ecosystem: Host-associated > Plants > Roots > Nodule... | reverse complement strand
CACTTCTGATTCTTTGGCTAGCACCGAGTTTTGGAGGAGCACCGTTCGTGTGGACTTGCTAGAGGCTCTGCTGCTTGCTGCTTGCTTTGCTGTGATCGAGATTCCAGTTTCCAGCTTTCAGATTCCATACTTCGAGGTAACAATCGAATCACTGATTCATGTGTTAATTCGTAATGATCCAAGGAAAGAAAATCGATTTTTTTTATCCGCTGCTTTATTCTGAAAACGTTTCGATTTTCCTTCAGTATTGAGCTTCACCTGAATTCTGTCCACCACGGGTCTAAGATGCAAAGCTTTAGGTTTTCCCTTAAACAGAAGGATGCCCCGATAATTGAAAGGTAAGCTTCCTTGACTGAAGCCAGTTATAGATGTGATTGTGTGAGCTCTAGATAGAGTAAGAGCTCCAGAGTAGAATTTGCTTTTATTAGCATTCACCATTTGTCCAGAGTAATTTCCATAATCCTCAAAAAGTTTCATAATATGTCTTATGTTTGCAAGAGTTCCTTTGCAGAAGATAAGTATGTCATCTGCATACAAGCAGTGACTAGGAATGAAGAGTTGTTTAGTGGCCCTTATTTGAGATAAGTGTCCCTTTATCACTAAAGCTTCAATACCCCTACTTATAACTTCTTCAGCTAGACAAAGGAGACGGGGTGATAGAGGATCCCCTTGTTTCACACCTCTAGTGCAGTTAAAAAACCCAACCGCTTTTCCATTAATACTAATAGACAACTTGGCTGAATGTAGTATAGTGACAATCCATTCACAGAAGACATTATTAAAGCCAAAGCACTGTAAAACATGAATAAGGAACTTCCAATTCATAGTGTTAAAGGCTTTCCTAATATTAATTTTTAGAGCAACATTACCCCCATAAGCTTTCTTGTGTAACAAATTAACTACTTCAGAAGCTATAAGGATGCAGTCTTATACGTGTCTTCCAAGTATGAATCCCTTTTGGTGAACAAAGATAATTCTAGCAGCTATCAATCCCAGCTTATCAGCCAGAATCTTGGTTATAATTTTGAATTGGAAGTTGGCAAGGGCAATAGGCCTGAAGTTATCCAGTTTGTTAGCACCAAGCACCTTAGGAATGAGGATTAAGAGATTGGAATTTAAGTTGGGCATTATGTAATTATGCATAAAGAAGTATTGAGTGGACTTCACCACATCTTCACCAATTATATGCCAAAATCTTTGATAGAAATGTCCTGGATATCCATCAGGCCTAGGAGCAGAATCCCCACCTAGATCAAAAACAACATTCCTAATTTCTTCAAGTTGAGGTATATCAGTAAGCCTGCCATTCTCTGCAGCAGTAACCATATGTGGAATGAACTTATTGGGGAGCTCATTTTCCTCATATTGGACAGGGGCAGAGAAAATGTTGATGAAATAGCTGAGAACATGAGTTTAAATGGCAGTGGTACTGGTGTAGGTTTCATCCCCATGCTGAAGAAGACTAATAAAAGTTTTGGCTTCTCTAACTTTAGCATTTCTATGAAAAAATGCAGTATTCCTGTCTCCCTCAAGGAATCTAGCATTTTTGTTCTTATCTTCCCAGAAACTATTAAGCAGATGCAAGGCATGACTGTAACTAGCTAAGCAGGCTAACTCCTCCAAAGACCTCTCATCACTGAAGCCTAATTGGTCAATAGCCAGTTGAGCTTCATTCAGTTGTTGTTGAGCCAAATGCACCCTTTGATGAAAGTCCCCAACCACACTTTTATTCCAAGATTTTAGTTTGGACTTCAGACTTTTGAGTTTGAAGTGCAGAGCATGCATAGGAGTTCCTTCAGTTGGAATAAGCCAGTGTGAAGAGACCAGAGATTCACAACTTTCAAAATCAGTCTAGGCTTTAAAAAACTTGAATCTTGGTATGATAGTAATGGGAGGGTTCTTATGCAATGTCAGTAACAGGGGAAAGTGGTCAGAAAAACATTTGACTAAAGTGTTACAACTAAAAACACTCCAATAGTCAATCCAAGACTCATTACATATTGCTCTGTCAATTCCTTGAGCCATGAAAGCCCATCTCTCTCTTCTATTGGTCCAGGTGAACTGGGCCCCATTGGTTTCCAGGTGAATCAGAGCATTCAAGTTTGTCCAATTGCTAAATTCAAAGCAAGCAATCTTGAGAGGGGTCCTGCCACCTAATATTTCATGAGCGCCAAGTAAAGAGTTGAAGTCCCCTATAAACATCCAAGGTCCATGGTAATCCTGCAGTAAAGTAGATAGAGCATGCCAAAGTTCTCTTCTGATTGTGTAAAGAGTAGAAGCATATATAGCTGCAGTAAAAATAAGAGTCCCTTCAGACAAGTAGGAGAAAGCTATGCATTGGTTGTTGTTCATGAGAATATTAACGTTGTGTTGATTGTTCCATAGACACCATAAAATGTTTCTTTCATTCATCACACATTTTTGCAGATTGAGCTTGTGTCAGTACCAAGAAGGAACATAAGTGTAAGCAACTAGAGGTTCAACAATAAAAAGAAAGTCTGGTTTGTGAGAAGACAACATTTGAAACAAACGCATCCGTGTTTCAATGTTTCCAATTCCTCTGATGTTCCAGTATATGTACCTCATGAGAAACAATGTTGTTGTTTTGTGATTTTTTGCCAGTTTTGGATCTAGTATTAACAAGCTCAATGTTGTTGCCTTGGGAGCTAGTGTGACTATGAGTAGAAGTATATTGTGCTTTGTTTGGAGACTTTTGTTTTTTAGGTCTTCCTTTCTTCCCTTTCTTACCAATGGCAGAAGCAATGGCAAGAAGTGTAGTGTCATTCTCAAAGTATGCTTTTTGTGAGTCATTATCAGTCTCAATATCCATGGTGCCATCAGTGTCCTGCTCATCTCCCCAAAGTTTGCCCAGAATTCTGGTGCTCTGGATGCTAGCAGCTGAAGCATGTTTAGAACCTTTAAAAAACTACACTTTGCTTTTGTCTTGTCCTAAAACTTCATCAGTAGTTGTGATGGGTGTGATGATGTGCTGCAATATAGGCTCTTCTACCAAAACAGGATCCAAAGCCAAGTCAGTTGAAACAGGTGTAGCACTGGGGAATAACAGCCTCCCAGCATTGCTACACTCCACTATAGAGGCAGGTGATGTAATTGGTACATTCCCATTAGCACCACCTGTTGTAGGTTTGTTTGATGCACTTGTTCAAATATCACTACTCGAATTTATATGGTTATTTTTCTACTTGTTTATAAGAAAATTTTTGAAGATTTTTTAATTGAACAATTAATTCTCTAAATTGAAATTTTCTTAATGGTTGCATCTTAGTCATAAAATAAGAAATAAAAAAATGACAATATACAAGAAAGAACCATGAACACTAATATTATCCTCAAAATTGCTTTGCAATTTACGTGGATACTACGGTGGTCAACATATACATTCATATCAACTACAATACAATTTTTGGTATCCGAAAACTCCTATAAAAGAGTTCGGATTATATAATCCGAACAAAAGACATTTTGAAAGAAAAAAAATAAGGCGCATAAGAAGAGCACATGCGCGTAAGAAGAGTACATGGTGTGAAAAATAACGGTAATTGTTTTAGCCATTCATTTTAGGTCATTCAATGCTTCCTAGGCCTCCGAATTTTCAGAGGGTATCTTTTTTAATTGGACTATTACTTTTTTCATTCTATAAATTTCTCGTGCGCCATAATTTTTTACGAAAATGAACATGAGATTTTTAGATTATATAATTCGAATTGAGTTTTCCCCCTGGTTTGGGGTGGAAAAAAGAGTTTTTCACAAATTCTAATTTTATAATCCGAACACCCAAAAAATAGGGTGCATCTTTTGCTTTTTTTCAGATTATAAAATTCGAATACCCCCTAAACACTCCTCTTGTGCCAAGAATTCAGGGGAAACACAATTCATATTATATAATCTGAATCGTATTAGCATAAATATTGACTCTGCTTATAACATGGATAGCCAATTTAAGGACCATACTAATCATCCTAAGCATCATCCTTGTATTTTAGGTCATTGTTAGATGTTTCAATTGAAAATATGGTTTTCGGGCTACTTGATCAGATTGCTCCAAAACTTTATTTGAAAATCAATAGAAAAAAAAATCAAGGATCAAGACTCTCGTAATAGAAACTTTTCACGCGACTGCGCCCCTCAAAATTCAAAATTCAAAATTCCATGGTTTAGAACCTTTTTTTTTTCATGTTAGAAAAATCCGGAAAAATTTGCATTAGTTTTATTTGATTTTGACATGTTTTATCATTTTTTTTTTGTTTTTAAGAGCGAAGTTTGCTACCGCTGAAATTTGAGAAATTCTAATTGTTGCTTGTATATAAACATATTTCGGATTATAGCATTCGAAAACCCAAGAACATTTTTGTTAAAAAAAAGAGCGCTTTGGAAGGTAATAGAGTAAAAAAAAGAGTGATAGTCTTTTAATTTTAACACATTCGAAAAATAACTTTTATAGAATATTTTTCAGAGCCATGCTATAGAATAACTTTTAATTTTTCAGAGCCACAAAATCCACGAACTCACACATGCATGCGGCATTATTTTAATATTAAAAATGAATGAATATTAAATTGGTTTTTGGTGGAAAACATGGATGTTACAGTGGTGAGTGAAATTCTTGGTTTTCGTGGATATGGTTTGTAGAAAAAGTATTCCTATTTTTCTACACAAACAAATATTGAGATGGTTTAAAAAAATCCTGATTTATCCTTCAAAATAAAATAAAAAATCATGATTTTGCTTGAGTATACGAAAGCCAAGACTTAAACGATTAAAAAAAACAAGACTTAAATGACGTGATCAAGTAACGTGAATAAAATCTGAGAGAAGCATTATTGATGCCACATAGAGAGGAATTCATTTGTTTATAGTGTGGATTCGTGTGACAACATGATTATTTATTTATAATAATTCAAGACCTAAGTCATTCATTAATAAATAAAAACATTTGAAGACCAGACCAAGAAAAGCATTTGAAGAAAACTTTATCCATAAATATAAACTTTTATGCCATTTACTAGATACATTTATTATTATTTTTAAAAAATATAATGACACAATTATGTTGAAACTTTTTTTTTTAAGGAAACAATTATGTTGAAACATGAAAAGTTAAAACTTAAGAAATCAACATACAAGTTTTAAAAAGAAGATTCATATACAAAATTAACTACAACCGTTAAAAGAGTGTTCTAAAAAAAAAAAGGTAAGAGATGCTCCTAAAAAATAGGGGTGTTTGACTTTGATATTCAATAAGCTTAGTCATCCATACTTTTTGTTGATGCTGCTTTTGAATAAAAACAATCAGCATTTCATATTCATTTTCCATTCTACACTGATAATTCACCACTCCTTTTGTTTTATCTTTTTCTCTTTTTTCAACACTTTTGTTACCGAATATGGCTGACGCCTTACTTGGAGTTGTGTTACAGAATTTGAAGTCTCTTGTTCAAAATGAATTGGCCACCATTTCTGGAATCAAGTCAAAGGCTCAGAAGCTTTCAACCACCTTAGATTTGATCAACGCTGTTCTTGAAGATGCTGAGCAGAAGCAAGTCATCAATCGCTCTATTAAGGTATGGCTACAACAACTCAAAGATGCTGTTATGTGCTTGATGATATCCTTGATGAGTGCTCGATCGAGTCTGCTCGATTTATTGCCTTGTCATCTTTCAAACCAAAGAACATCATTTTTCGCCGTGAGATTGGCAAAAGATTGAAAGAGATTACAAGGAGATTAGATGATATTGCTGAAAGTAAAAACAAGTTTCATCTAGGAGAGGGTGGAGCTTCTAGGGAAAGCTCAACTGAAATAGCAGAATGGCGTCAAACCAGCTCCATCATTGCTGAACCAAAAGTATTGGGACGAGAAGACAATAAAGAGAAGATTATTGAGTTTCTTCTTACCCAAGCGAGGGACTCCGACTTCCTTTCCGTCTATCCCATCGTTGGTTTAGGTGGTGTTGGAAAAACAACTCTTGTTCAATTGGTCTACAATGATGCTAGGGTGAGTAGCAATTTTAATACAAAAATTTGGGTTTGTGTTTCTGAGACTTTCTCGGTCAAGAGGATTATGTGTTCCATTATAGAATCTATCACAAGAGAGAAGTATGATGGCTTCAACTTAGATGTAATACAAAGAAAGGTGCAAGAGTTGTTGCAAGGTAAAATATATTTGCTGATTTTGGACGATGTTTGGAACAAAAATCAGCAATTGGAATTCGGATTAAGCCAAGAGAAATGGAATATACTGAAATCAGTGTTATCGTGTGGACCCAAAGGTAGTTCCATTTTAGTGTCCACTCGTGATGAGGTTGTTGCGACGATCATGGGAACATGCCACGCTCATCCTTTATATGTTCTCTCTGATAATGAATGCTGGTTGTTGTTCAAACAATATGCATTTGGACAAAATAGAGAAGAGCGTGCAGAGCTTGTGGAAATAGGAAAGGAGATTGTAAAGAAATGTGATGGATTGCCTCTTGCAGCACAAGCATTGGGAGGTCTAATGAGTTCAAGGAATGAAGAAAAAGAATGGCTTGAAATTAAAGAGAGTGAGCTTTGGGCTTTACCACATGAGAATTATATTTTGCCTGCTTTGAGGTTGAGCTACTTTCATTTAACTCCAACCTTAAAGCGGTGTTTCGCTTTTGGTGCTATGTTTCCCAAAGATACAGAAATCATCAAGGAAGAATTGATTCATCTTTGGATGGCTAATGAATTTATTTTATCTAGGGAAAATATGGAGGTTGAAGATGTTGGCAGCATGGTTTGGAATGAACTGTGCCAAAAATCATTCTTTCAAGACATCAAAATGGATAGCAGTTCAGGAGACATTTCTTTCAAGATGCATGATCTTGTCCATGATCTTGCTCAATCAGTAATGGGTCAAGAATGTATGTATTTGGAGAATTCAAACATGACTACTTTGTCAAAAAGCACACACCACATAAGTTTTCACTTTGATGATGTGTTATCATTCGACGAGGGTGCCTTCAAGAAAGTTGAATCCTTGCGAACATTGTTTCAGTTGAATCATTACACCAAAATCAAACAAGATTACTTCCCAACAAACCGTTCTCTTCGGGTTTTATGCACATCCTCTATCCATGTACTATCACTAGGGAGTTTAATTCATTTAAGGTATTTGGAACTTCGTTCTCTTGATATAATAATGTTGCCAGACTCAATTTACAACTTACGAAAACTGGAAATCTTGAAAATAAAAGGTTGTCAAAAACTTGGTTGTCTTCCGAAAGGCTTGGCTTGTTTACAGAATCTCAGACATATTGTCATTAAAGATTGCCATTCATTGTTTCATATGTTTCCTTACATTGGAAAATTAACCTGTCTAAGAACATTAAGTGTGTACATTGTTAGTTTAGAGAAAGGGAATAGCTTGGCAGAGTTACATGATCTAAACCTGGGAGGAAAACTGAGTATCAAAGGCTTAAAAGATGTTGGTAGTTTATCCGAAGCTCAAGCAGCCAATTTGATTGGTAAAAAAGACCTCCAAGAATTATGTTTTTCGTGGACTAGCAATGACGGATTTACCAAGACCCCTACTATTAGTTTTGAGCAACTATTTGAAGTGCTTCAACCTCACTCAAATCTCAAGAGGTTGATAATTTGTCACTATAACAGATTATTCTTACCAAGTTGGATAAGTATTCTCAGTAATTTAGTTGCTCTTGTACTTTGGAATTGTGAGAAATGTGTGCAGCTTCCGTCATTTGGTAAACTACAATCTTTGAAAAAACTTGCATTGCATAATATGTATGATCTGAAATACTTGGATGATGATGAAGAATCTCAAGATGGTATTGTGGCGAGGATTTTCCCATCTCTGGAGGTACTCATATTAGAAATCCTACCAAACTTAGAAGGGTTATTGAAAGTGCAAAGAGGTGAGATGTTTCCTTGTCTTTCTCGTTTAACCATCTCCTTTTGCCCTAAACTTGGACTGCCATGTCTTGTATCTCTTAAAAACCTAGATGTATTGGGATGTAACAATGAGTTGCTGAGGTCAATCTCTAGCTTTTGTGGTCTTAACAGCCTTACCCTCGCTGGAGGTAAAAGAATTACATCCTTCCCGGACGGGATGTTCAAAAACCTTACTTGTCTTCAAGCTCTTGATGTGAATGATTTTCCAAAAGTGAAGGAGTTACCAAATGAACCATTTAGCCTAGTTATGGAGCATCTGATAATCTCTTCATGTGATGAGCTTGAGTCTTTACCAGAGGAAATTTGGGAAGGTCTGCAATCCCTCCGAACTCTAGATATTTGTCGTTGTAAGGAACTGAGATGCTTACCGGAAGGTATTCGACATCTCACTTCTCTTGAGCTTCTGACAATTCGTGGTTGTCCAACACTAGAAGAGCGATGCAAGGAGGGAACAGGAGAGGACTGGTACAAGATATCGCATATTCCGATATTAAAGATTTTGTGATGCTGGTGTTGCTTCTAATTTCAACAGGAATCAAGAAGCAAAGATGTTGGTGTTTTTGCTTCCGGTTTGTCTCATTTCCACCTAAATTGGTAGGCTCTTTATTCTCCCTCCTTCCATCTTTCTTTTGATTGTGTTTCTTACGATCTCTTGTACTCTCTTTGCAAGATGAGCCACTCTTGTCTCTTCACAATGGTCTCCTTGTTATGTTAGTTTCTGTGTTGTCTTTCAAATGTGAGTTTGGATTCTTTTATTTTATTTAATTTAATTCGTCTTTGTTTAGTAAGTGCACGTGTTCTGAAATCCCTTTTTGTTTTGGGAATTGAAATTTATAATTGCATGTTTAATCCCTTTCTGAAATCCCTTTCAATTAAATTACTTTTTTGCGCTATTATAAAACATTTTTACTGGTACATAAATTTCAGATTCAGAGCAGCTGGGTGTTGATGCATGCATCAAACTCTTTGACCAATTCAAGTCCTATGAAGGATTATACTTTTTCTTGGATGCATATTTGAGCTCTAGGTATTTCTTAAGACAGTTTTCTAGACGACCTTATATTGCTTTATCTAGATCTTATTGTTTTTATAACTCTGGCTTTTGATTTTCCATTGTTTAGTGAGAAGAGTTATTCTAGTTTTCCCATATTACCATATTATTTTCTCATTTTAATTTGTATGTGCAGGAACCACTTTACACAGTTGTTGAATCGTCTTTTGAGTGATGGAAGCCAATGCATATTATGATTCTCTGTTGTTGCTAAATATTGTGAGAACTGGGGCCATTGTCATTGTTGCTTACCAAAGTTTGCAATGTGATGCTGAGCATGTGTTACCAATAAAAATAAAAATTCTTAGTTCAAGCTACAAGTCAGGTGTGTATACAGCTCTTCATTAGGAATGTGTAGTTTTATTTCATGATTCTAGTCGAGTCGCTTATGTTATTTTATTATGTTTGTGTCAGATATGTTGTGGAACGTCTGGAATGCTGCTGAATCCCGACTATTTTTGTGTCAAACAATGTTAATTGATCAAGTTATGTCCACTGCTTTTCCTGAGAGCAAGAGGATGCTTCAGCAGAACCACAAAAACTAGAAGAGGTGATGACTTTGGAGGATATGAATGAGAAATCAACAGTTTTATTTGATAACAAAGTGAATTTGGCATTTTTTAACTCCAAATATTATAACAGATTAGCATTAGCCATTTCACTAACAGAGAGCATCTCCTGTGGAACTGAACAGGTGACATTTACTTTTCTCTTCGAAAAATGGGTATTGTTGAGTATGAGGAATTAAGATCCTTGCCGGAAGGCATTAGACGCCTCACTTGAGTTTTTGAATATTCCTGGTTGCCCAAAATGAAAGGGTCAGTGTTAGAAGAGAACAAGAGAGGAATGGGGTAAGATAGCACAGATTCCAAAATTTGTTTACTGGAATGTGAACCTTATGATTTTTGACTGGGACAAAATCGATTAATATGCCAACTTTATGCGTCAGATTATCATTATCACATCTCCACTCTCATGGATGCTGGAATAGATATGGTATAGATCTTCAATTCCGATAATAATTTTACATATATTGCTTGGTTTCATTTTAAATATATTCTTGAAAATATACAGGTGATTGCCCTTTCTTGATAAAATATTTATGGAATAGTCGGCATTTCAAGTACATTGAAGCAACTGCTAGTACTGAGAATCAAAATTTTATTGAGAAGACAAAGAACTTTATAATGAAGGCTAATCTTCCAGATGTACAGATGCATGTGTTATTAAAGGTCTTATACTTTCAGTTCATTCTCTCTTCCTTGCATCTGCTTATCACCCTACTATTTTCTCATTTCAATTTCCATGTGCAGGAATCACTTGCTTCCACAGTTGTTGGAACATCTTTTGAGTGGGGGAAGTCAAGATGTACATGTCCGTAATGCTGTGGGTAAAGTAATCATCGACAGAAATAACAATCTCAAGCATTTTCTCACAAGCAACCCTATATTATGATTTTCTCGTATTGTTGGTAAATATTGTGAGAAATGGGGCTCTACATTTGCCAATGTTGCTTAGCAAAGGGCACAATGTGATGCTGAACATGTTACCAATAAAAATTCTTTTTTCAAGCTACAAACCAGGTGTGTATACAACTCTTAATTAGGAAGGTATCATTGTATTTCATAATGCTAGTTTGACTGGGACACTCATGTTATTTCTTTATGTTTATATCAGATAAATTGTGGAACGGAAGGATGCTGCTGATCTCCGCGAGAAGGTCCTAAATCCCGACTATGAGTTTAGAAGGCATTTGATTGATCTACTTATGTCCGCTCCTTTGCCTGAACGTTCCTATGATTGCTGATCTTCCCCATGAGTTGATTGACCTTCCAGGGCCATGGATTACATAAATAGGTTGGAGACCACTTGTAGGATGAAGAATTCTGCGAGGCTGCAAAATTTATATTTGCTTTTATTTCTGACTGGGCTAAGTTAGCAGTGATTCTGTTGTGAAGTTTGAACAATTCCAAGGTGCCTCTGCTGGTGCTACCAAAGCAAACAGTTCAAAAACATGGAATGAAGTCTGTTTCACCTCCCTTGATGTTGAGGAAATCTGCTTAGCTCATATTTGTGGTCTAAATGTTATAATTCAATTAGCACTGTTTCTTGTTAACACTTTTTCAGTTCCCCCTGCCTTACTCCAATTTTGGATATAAAGATTTACCACTCATATTGGATATTGCAATTTCTTTACATGCAAGTTAATGAGGTTTGTTATTGTGAAATGTAGAACATTGAGTTATTAGCAAATGCAACAAGTAGAAGATAAATTGTTGATTAGTTTGTCTTTTTTTCTTTCTTTTCTTTCTGTTGATAAAACAATTAGTTTATTAATTTCTGTGTTGACTACTAATCACTTTGTATATATAGTTTTTACCTTAAAACAAGTGTATTATTATTCAACATCGTTCCATGCTTCTCTTTTTGAGAGATCAGTTTTTGATATCCTATTTGTAATTGCAGCTATATAAGATATAATTGACATTTATTTTTCAACTATACCCTTAGAGTATTTATGCTCCTTACATTGAAAAGTTCGAATATGTGTTGTGTGTCAAATGATTTTCTAATATGTGTCAAAAACCTCACACTGCCAAAGGTATATAGAAACACAGTTGTGGTGTAAATTATACTTATTTTGGTTTACCATATTCAAGATAAATTTGTATTGATCTTTCAAAAGAATTAAAGATCAATTAATTGCTATAAAGCTCACAGAAATTGCAGTATATTTGGATTAGATTAGATGTGGAGGAGTCTTCCCATCAAGAATAAGAATATAGTGTCAACTACCAAGGAAATGAAAGAGTATAGTGTAGTTTTTTGGTAAGATTTGATGAAGGAATTGAATGTATTATGGTCATACAGGTAAGGAAAATATGATAAGCCTGAACAATATATGAATCTCCAAAGAAGGAAGTGAAAGTGAAGAAGTTCCCAGACCATCAAATAAAGGAAAGGAAACCATAAATGATGAGAAAGGGAAATATAAAATTGATATGAAATGAACAAGCTCCCAGTTCATTACATTACATTCCTTCTTCACCCATTCCTCTAGTTTCATTTAAAAGGTTTAAATATGTTTTTGGTCCCAATAAAATTGGGACTTTTTAAGTTTAGTTCTTACTTAATTTTAATAGTTCTTTTAGTCTCTAAAAATAAATTATGCATTCAGTATTAGTCCCTACTCAATTCAAATCTGTTTAATTTATTCTTAAACTCTTGAGTTTTTGAACAATTATTTGCAGACGTGTTAAGAACATTACTAAAAGTTTGTCTGCAAAAGATTGTCGCAAAATTTTATATCTACGTCTAGATTTTGTTAATCTTATCTTTAACTTTTGCCGTTTTAAAAAATTCATATTTAATTCTAAATTTTAGTAAATGAACCTTTCACAATGTTCTAAACTTCTCTAAAAAAAATCGTTCAAAAATTTAAGAGTTTAAGGATAATTAAACAAACTTTGTTGTAGTAAGGACTAAAATTAGAAATAATTTTTTTTTTGTAGGGAGTAAAAAACCTATTAAAATTAAGTAAAGACTAAACTTAGAAGTTTCGAATTTTATAGGGACCAAAAACATATTTAACCCTAACTACAACAATGCCTACTACCTCATTCAATTTCTGTTTTATCCACTTAAATTAGTATGATAGTGTTGGCTTGAGACCTTGGAATATGCTCTTCTCAAGATCTCAATTCGTTTATTTGTGTTTAATTATGGTATAAAGATTTGTGTGACTATTTGTAAAAAAAATAAACAGTTTGACTTTATTTTATCTTTTATTCTGCAAATACCTTATGCATAAACACTTATATGATTTATAAGATTGTGGTTTGTCTTTTATCATCCTCCAGAGGAGTGTCCTCAGTTTCTTTGGATTAATTATGGCATTAGGGTCTTTTGCTAATAAAAGAAAATGAATGTAGGGATCTTCTTTTTCTACCCTACACATGTACTTCGAATCAGTGAAGGAAAAAAACACCATTTTTTTGTCCTTAGGATGGTAAATCAGGACAAAAAGTGTTTCCCGTCCTAAAGTGTACTTCAGTTTTAAAGAAATCATTGGGAGGAGTAAAAGAAACTCCCATGAATTTATTTATGGTGAAGTATTATAACCTCGTTTGATCAACCGCTTGAGAAAAAAACTTCGATTATATTTGTTGTCATACTTGTTAGCTATAGAGAAAGAGAGGGTGGAGGTATTTATATCAGAAGAACTGCAAAAATTGAAATCTTAAATCAAACCTTGAAGTGTAAGAAATCAACAAACAAATTACATTATTCATGCTCGTAAAGAAAATTATTATGTTGATCAGAAAACCCCACCAAACAATTATTCAGAGTATACAAGTAATCATGCTCTCACCTGATTACATTCTGCTTATTCTGATTACACTAAAATTTGAAACTCCTTGCAATACTTCTCCAAATGCCAAACTGATGTTTTGTTCAAGCACTGCGGATCAAAAACTCAAAAGAGCTTGAAAAGGGAGGACCTTGAAGTTTTCTGACTTCCAAGCCAGTGTTGCATATGGATCCCAATAGCATCCAAGTACAAGCTACTCCTCCCATGGAAACCTACCACCTTTCCCTCTGTAGTGGTTGAGGTGAAGAATTTCCCTACTTCCTCACCATATGGACCATACTGACCGCGGCTGGTGTGGAATGTCAGTGACTTTATGACTGTATGCTTCTCATCCTTTGTGATTGATCCATAATAGCCAGATATACAAGTCAGTACCTCATGTGGAAACTCCAGTTGTATCTAACATCATAATAAACATGAGCAACTATAAGAATTACATTTTGTATTAGTACATACACATATTACATACATAAATGCATATTAGCTTATTATTGCATACTTACATATCTGCGTATGCACGCATGACGCATGTATAAATACATACATGTATGTATTTTGGGTGGGAATCAACTTACTCTAGGAGTAACTCTTGCAATAGTTACTCTGCTTAATAACTCAATGTAGACATTGAACTTGCCAATCTAACCGTTGAATATCGTCATATTATGATCATGCACATCAAGTTTCAGATAAATTCTATTTATAATTTAACTAATTCGATCACAATGGATAAATAATGAACCAAGAGTGAAATAGTAGAATGTGCTTAAAGGAAGTGGAAACCAATAATCATACCCTATGCATAGTGTCTCCTCCATTACCGCCATGTTTTATAGACCACACAGATTGCCTGTTTCGATCATACTCAATTTGAACAGAGCAGATGCCATCTGATACTTTTGTCAAATAAATCTGCTTAATCGCAGAAAAAACTCCGTCATCCCAAGGTCTACCTCCGTCCCCACCCCAAGGGCCTGGTCCACATGGAGCTGGTTCTTTGACCACACCACAAGAAACCTGGGAAAGAGGGAACCATAGTGAAAAGGACAACTCAAACATAAAGATAACCAAATTCTTGAATGTCTTCAATATATCTTAAAAAAGTTTATTATGAAAAGAAATACCTCTTCAGCTGCTGTTGGCTTAGCAAGCACCAGTTTGTTAGGCCATTGAGTACCGCCTATTTCACCAATATTTGTTTCTCTAGGGATGATTTCCTTCGGAGGCATTGCCACCGGCACAACTACTTTTCCTTCTAGCACATGTACACCAAAAGCATCGAGGAACAAACCTTTTCTCCCATGAATGCCGACGATTTTACCTTCTTTCACCTTTGTGGTGAAATAAGTTCCTTGTTCTTCCCCAAATGGTCCATACTTCCTTTTTGTGGTGTGGAAAGTTAGTGATCTTATAACAGCAGGTCCCATGTACATCAAAGGTCCATGGTATCCTGATATATATGTCAAGACTTCATATGGGAAGTCAAAGACTATCTGCAAAGTGATGCTAAAAATTCAATGTGATTGTCTAGATTATTAAGTAAAATAAGCGAAGTTTGGTTGTATGCTCTTGGTTTACCTTATCACTTTTATATCCTCCTGTCCCACCTTGTTTGCATCCCCATATGGCATCCCCATCATGATCATACATAACTCTAATCCATACAATTCCAACATTGCGCGATAAATTGATTTGCCTGATTCCTTTATAGGTCCCATCGTCAAATGCATATCCGCCAACGCCGCCCCAAGGACCGCATGTAACTACACCACCAACCTTTGCGGGTGGTACTTCTGAATGAGTTATCTGCAACAAAAATAGATTTTAAGATCAATTTTGTGTAAAAGCAAGATTTTTTACATTTAAATAAAAAATTCAGGAGCACTTCAAAGACAGAGATCATCCACTAAGGTTGCGGGATATCTTACCTTTTGTTTGTGTTCAATGTTGTTAGATTCTTTGACGGTAGAAATCTTCCCTGGCATCTTGTTTGGTATAGGCTTACCAAAATCATCTTTATGATCTTTCTGTCTTACGGCAAGAACAATATCATAATTCTGGTTCACAGTTCCTTGTATCACAGAATAACCAAAATTCTCACTAGTGTTATTAATGTGATCAGAATGATGCAAGGCTTTGCCTGGATTTGGTTGCTTCAAGGACTTCATATAGACTCCAATGGCATTTAGGTACCAACCACACCTGCCATGGAACCCAACAATCTTGGCCCCAGTCATTGGTACTGAAAAATATGTGCCTTGCTCGACACCAAATGGTCCATAAGTTTTCTTGTTACTCTCAAAACTCAGTGACCGAACCAAGTTGTGGCCCCATTGGTTTAAGCTGCCATAGTATCCATGAACTGAAGTTAAGAACTCATCTGGATAATCAAGTTTAACCTACAACACAGTCGAAAATGGTTAGTTAATATATGCTCGTAATTTAATTGAAACCTTCACAGTTCACAGACACTTTGATGCTAATGTTAAAAATTTATGTCACAGGATCAGCTTGGTACAAGATGAAAACTTTACCTTGTCAGTTTTATTTCCTCCACTTCCACCGTGTTTCTCTGACCAAATAGAGCTTCCTTTCTTATCATATTCAATCTGGACGGAGTCAATTCCAGTTCCGTGAACTACCACCAACTGCCTTACTCCAGAGTATATTCCGTCATCCCAACGGGACCCTCCATTGCCGCCCCATGGCCCAACAGATGCAGGTTTCTTTATGGAATCCACAGAACTCTGCATGCAAAACATCATGCAAAGGTGTTAAAAAGTGAAAAGACAGTTTATGAACATCACCTATAAGGTTATGTATGCAATGTATCATAAGATATTGTAAGAGTGCACTACCATCCTCTGCTTGTAGGAAGAGAGTGATGGACCTTAGAAAGAAAAATGCAGTTGCAAGTGCTAATAAGGATGTAGCTAGGGGAAGGCTTAAGAGGAATTTATGGAAGCAGAAAGTTGGTTTGTGGCAAGGAGCTTTGTATAGAAAATTATAATGATAAGAAACTGTTAGAAGAAGCTAATTCTGGTTCCACCATGGAGGGAAAGAATTGAAAGTCAGAGAATCAGATTCCAAACAGAAATCAGTTTTTTTTCTAAGAAAGTTTTGTGCACTTTTTATGGTCAAGGAGCTAACATTTCCTTTCCACATGCTATTCCCTCATTTTTAGTAAATGAAATAGATGACTGGAAAAAAGGAACAAATATACTATCTTCTGCTATATTCCATTTTAAGAATTTAGCCAAGAGCCCTCACTCTTTTGCTTCTGCAGGCACTCACTGCCCAGCTTTTATAAGGTGGCTGGCACTTTTGATTCATGATGCTTATTCGGGGGACAGTTTTGATTCTACCAATATTTTATAGCTCCACTATATTTCCCATCATTATTCTATAAGCATCTTTGAAATTATTACAATGATTGATTTCATTAATTTTTTTAATATATCTTCTTGATAGAAATTGCTAACAGGACATACATGCAAATCTTTCACCTGGAAAGCATTTCAAAATCCTGAAATAATAATCAAATGAAATTCTATACAGTTTAACCTGATACATTATGTGAAAAAGGGAAGCCAAAAATTTCAGTTGCGTGAAAGGTTAATCTTATAAACATCAATTCTTCAAAAGGTTTGTGTATGTCATGAACAACTATACCTCAAGACAGATTTACATATTTCTGACATCATTGATTCTGTCACACAACATTTGCTCTACCAATAGTCCCTACAAGAACAATGGCCACCTTTGAAATGGTGTAAGCAATTTGAATCACTTAAATATATTTCACACCCATATGCCAATGATATGTATTTGGCTGTGTCATGGCAATCTCTACACATTCTCAAATTTTTTACTATCCGTAAAATTTGAGGTTTGTTGTGAGGATCTATCAAAGCAAAAGCAAATGCAAGTTTTTCACTATGTACACAACTAGTATTTTCCTTCTCCTCTTCCTCAATGTAAAGTTCATTGTCGAAAACATGTGTCTTGACATTTACAGCTACCCTTTTTAGCCAAGAATGTAGCTTATCCAAATACGGGTTTGATTGGTCACCAACAACAAAAGTATGGACAACATTATTCTTTTCAATCCAGGATTGACCAATAGGTTTATTGACAACCTTTTCTCCCTCCGTCTCGAACTTCCCACATAAAGAATATGCCTGTGAAAGTAAATGTCGAGTTATATTATTTCCAGGTTCAAACTGAAGCATACGCTTTCCTGCAAGGACTGCCATTCCGAAGTTTCTATGAATTCTGCAGGCGGTCAGCAAGACACCCCATACAGAGGAATTAGGTTCGATGGGCATGCTTTGAATAAAGTTGAGTGCTTCAGCAAGCTTACCTGAACGACCGAGCAAATAGACCATAGCAGAATAATGTTCCATACCTTGCCTAATCATGTAATCTTTAGTCATGCAGGAGAAAACGCTCTTCCCCTCATCCACCATTCCAGCATGACCGTAAGCTAAGAGAATACTTGCAAAAGTACCTCTATTTGGTCGAAGCCCTTGCTTCCTCATTTGAGAAAAAAGATCAAGTGCAGACTCTGAACAGCCATGTAAAACATAACTTGAAAGCATAGAGTTCCAACTGACAGCATCTTTCCATGACAATTCATTAAAAATATTTTTTGAGTACATTAAATTTCCTGACTTGGAATAACTGTCGATCAATAAATTTGATACGGAAAGTTCAGACACTAAAATTCTACGCACTGCAAAACAATGTATTTCTTTCACTTTCTTGCTGGCCACTAAATTTGCACATGCAGGAAGGATACTCAATATTGTGACAGCGTTGGGAGGTATGTGGCAAAACTGCATGTTCCGGAATATCTGTAAAGCCTTGTCCTTTTGTCCACTTTGTACAAAACCAGATATTAGAGAATTCCATGAAGCTGCATTTCGCTTAATTTTTCCATCTTTCTCGATGCTTTTAAAAAGATCCAACGCCTGATCCTCGGCACCACTCTGCATATATCCTGTGATCATTACATTCCATGTAATAACATTAGGTGGTGAATCAGACTCCTGCATTTTCATAAATAATTCATGAGCTTTGCCACAAAAACCAGCTTGGAAATACCCTCCAATAATTGAGTTCCAAGAATATACATCTCGCTCTGACATCATATCAAAAATGCGTTGAGCAGCATCTAGATCGCCACACTTGGAATACATGTCAATCAATGAATTACCAACTAATACATTGTCGACCAAATTCATCTTAACAGCAATAGAATGTATTTCTAATCCCATACTCAATGATTTTAAGGCTGCACATGCCGAGGCAGCACTTGCAATCGTAATGTTATTGGCCTCAACACCAGCTAAAAACATCTCTTTCAACAGATCTAAAGCATGACTTATTCTACCCTTTTGAGTAAATCCAGAAATCATTGAAGTCCAAGTGTATACATCTGGAGCAATACCAAACCACTCCATCTTTCTCATTAAATCAATTGCAAGATCACAATGCCCTAACTGATTATAACAAGAAATCAAAATATTCCAAGTTACCAAACCAGGTTCAACTCCATCTTTCTGCATAGCATCAAAATACTTCTGAGCTTGTCCAATCTCACCATTCTGACAAAACCCAGATATCATCGCATTCCACGCAATACTATCCCTCTCATCCATACAATCAAAAATCTTCTTTGCACAATCCATCTCCCCGCACTTAGCATACACAGCCATAATCGAATTACGCAAATGCTTCGACCACCGCATTCCGCGTCTAATCACCATCGAATGTATCAACCTCCCAGTCTCCAAATCCCTACACTTCCCACACGCCTGCAAAACCTTCGGAAGCAAAAACTCATCCGGCAAAACACCATCCCTCATCATTTCATAAAACAACCCCACAACCTCCCCCCAACTCTTATTCCTCGAACAACCACCAATCATAGCAGACCAAGTAAACAAATTCCTCACAGACATTTCATCAAACACCTTCCGCGCCATACCCAACAACCCACATTTCGCATACATACTAACCAACTTAGTCTCCACAAAAGGGTTCACATTTTCAACCAACCCAATTCTAGAATGCAATTCCTTACCAATAAAAATACAATCTTTATCAATACATGACTGTAACAAATTCATATAAGTAATGGGTTTAACCCTACACCCTTGTTCAGCAAGGGAATCAAGAATTGTCACAGCTTCACTAAGGGAGCCATTAACACATAATTGGTTCAATTGGGTATCAATTGATTTTGTATTTGAAGGTTTGGTTATTGAGACATTGTTGGAATTTGCATTGACCCTTTTTGAAGCAATGCAATCAAATTTGGTGGGTTTATTGGGGAATGATAAAGGAGTAATTGATTTATTGGGTATGAAAATTTGAATTTTTTCCATTTTTTTTTCTACTGTATCACTTGTTTGTGGGTTTTGCAATGAAGGTTTGAGATAAGGATTGTGTTGATAAGGGGATGGTGACTGGTGATGAATTCTGAGTGAAGAAAGTAGTGATAAATGAAAATTATTCTTGTTCTTTTTTACTGGTATTTGATTCGGGTTTTTGTAAAAACTTTTTTTGTAAAATTTTAATTATGTTTTTATAGTAAAATAAAATATCAGATTTATTACATTAAAAAATAAAATAAAATGTGATGTGGCTGTCACATAATCATGGTGGATAGATCCACCTCATTCAGTGAAGTGGCATGTCCAAGAGGATCAAATGTATAAACTTTTTTAAATAAAGGATGGAAATTGTTAGGAAAAAATAGGAGGATCAAAGGATTTTTTTAAAATAGTGAGACCAAAAATATATTTAAGTTTAGTGAAAACAAGTGATGTAAAAAAAAATTCGTAAAAAAATGGTATCTACCGTTTGAGTTAATAAAATAAACAAAATTAAAATGAAATGTATGCAAGGATAACTTAGCTAGCAAATGTTGGTATTATTATGGTAGACACCTTCATCAAAATCAAGTTCATTATATCTTACTTATGTGTGTGAGTTTTAGATGATGATCGCAACTTCTTCTACGCACCAAATAATATAATAGACAAATAATGTGTAAATCTTAAGAGTAATTTCAGAAACTAATCTTAAGATGTAACCTCTTTTAAAATATATGTTTTTTATATATTCTTTAGAAATTGAACTTTGATAAAAAAAAAAAATTAAAAGCTTCGTGTATTTTTGAGTAACTTTATACCTAGTATATTTGCTAAGTGAATTAGCAAGGGGCAACCTCATCTAATCCTGGCCCTATTATTTATGATGATGTACCGTCATGTATTTGGTATCGTTTGGCTAATGAAATGAATTGATTTGCTTTCTTAAAAAAAAAAAAATTAAGTTAAAGTTCAATTTAAAAAATGTTAGTCCAACAATTCAAATAAAATTTGGGGAAACAAATCAATCCCAAGAAAGAGAGAAAAAGAATAGGAAAGCTAAATTAAATAGTGATATGAGAACTACCCTTAAAATGAGTTTTATAACCATTTTTGTATGCCCTTTATTCATTTATTTTTTATTTCTTTTCTAAACATAGAGAAAATTTCAGTAACAATGATCAACTTCCGTACTACTTACTCAATTTTTTTTCTTCAAAAAGACACATCATGATTAACATTTGAATTATATATTGGAGCTACATGGTTTGGCATGAATATTGATCTCATGATAGACTACATCACTCTAAAGATCAACAATACATATATCGTAAAATTTACTTGTTCGTCTCTTTGTGCCTTTCATCTCTGGTTGCTAGGTTGCTAGAAACTTCATCGATAACAATATTAATATCATCAACTTTAAAACTATTATTCTCTTCGTTAAAGAAACTAATCATCTCATTTGAATTTTTATAAATGAAACTCGATAGAGAAGTAGAATTACAACCTTCTCTTGATGATTCTTAACCAAATTAAGTTTGCAAGTGTAAAAAGAATTTGCAGCACTATTTTCATATTGAACCTTAAGGAAAAATAAATAAAATTCTCTTTCCACCCACAATTTATCTTTATTTTAGCAAAGAAATCAATATCAACAAAACTCTTAAAATATCCAAAAGATCTATAAAAAAAAACATTTTGAGTTTCAAGACTATTGACAATTGATAAAAGAATTTTAGGACGCCAATATTCCTAAGCCAAGTTGTATGGACATGATTGGACCATACTTTTTGAACAGTGATTGAAATGTTATGTAATTGGAGTAATAAACATTGGGAAATGTTAACCGGTGTCTCTGGGGCACTGGTTAAGGACTTTAAATAGTAACATTTTATGAAAATTTGTGTAATAAAATGCATTAAAAATTGAAAACTTTATAATTTTAAAAAATAATTACTTCATTTAGAACGCTTAAAGAATGCTCCGGAGGCACTCGTTAAGAAGACCCATAAACATTTTCTCATTTTTTTTTTCAAAAGCTTCCATAACGCAATGAACTTAGCACACAAATCGTGAAGTTACAGAGGATGATCAGCCCTTCCATAAAAGTGATTTTTTCACGCTTCTATCACAGTCATACATCCATTTTCCTATGTTTTAATAGCAAGATGATCTCCTTTTAGAGTGCTTTGAAAAATTATTCTAAGGAATAATAACTCAAGCATTACTCAAAATTTTGGCAACACCGTACATCAACACCATGCAAATTTGATCCTAAAAGTGTCACTCTATTGGAATTACGTGTAAGAGAACACCATCCATTCCATTGAAAAAACATGTATGCAAAAATGCACTTCATCACCACTTTACTTGGCCAACCCATCCATCATGCCAAGAACGTGCCTTATATGTGTTTACTCATATATAAGAGTTACGTGCCATATATAAGAGTTACGTGTACCACTTTGCTCATGCATGCACTTCCTTATATACGCCTTTACTATCATAAGAACTACGTGCACTACTTGCTTATGCATTTGTCTGCCCAAGTCAAACAATATCAGAGGCCTATAACAACTTCTATCGTAAGCCTTTTTACAATAAAAAAAGTTACATACAACTTTATAAAAATAAATAAAAAAATTAATGTTTTGGTTAGAGTCAGAAGTTGAACCTAAGTCAAGAGGATATGGGGTATTCTTTTACCAATTCAACAACAAAAATGTACATTATTATTATTAATTTGTCATATTATATATTATTAATAAACACATGAAACTTTTTTAAGTTTTTTTTTGTCCAGAATTTTGAGACAGAACGCCTTAGTTTAGGTCACTTGATCCTTGGATAAGTCCTAGACCAATCCAAGACCAAGATCCTAAAGTTACCACACCAACGACTTTTTTTACCACGTTACATAAAGGACAAGTCGCTAACTCAAGAATACACATGTGTGGTAACAACCCCAAATAAAAATTATTTGGACACAACTGAATGCAAAGGGATAAAAAAAAATCAAATAATCAAATGATGTTTATATTTGAAATAATTTAAAAATATGTATTTTGTGTGTGTTTAAATTATTTTTATTTTATTTAATTAATGGTTGTGATTGTATAGGTATTTCTCACATAGCCTAGGATGAAACCAAAATATAATTATTAGTTATTTGTTATATTAATTTTTTTTTGTTGACAAAATTATATTAATTTTTATTGTAAGGAACGATTATACATGAGTTTAATTGATGTGTATTGTCTATGTATTTTTTTCATGCATGCACGTACTGTGTTAGTCGTTTTTCATTCATAACAAATTCACTTGGTTGCTTGAAGCAGCCGCGGTTTTGAATTGTAAGGTTGCTATTTTGCCTATTATGTATCTTGGTCTTCCTATTGTGAAGACTCTCGTCGGTTGAATTTTTGGGACCCTGTTGTTAATCGTATTAAATCCTGCTTGTCCAGTTGGAAAAGTAGACATTTGCCTTTTGGTGGTCGCCTTGTTCTTCAAAAGTTTGTCCGGACCTCGCACCCTGTCTATGCTTTTTCCTTCTCAGGTATCATCTCTTCTATTAAATCTCTTTTAATTCTTTTTTTTTTTGGGGGGGGGGGTGACTATCTTAGGACAAATTGTTGGATTGATTTGGGGCCATCTGTTTGGACAAGGAGGTTGGCGGTTTGAGGGTAAGGATCGAGATGGTCTTTTGTTTGGACTCTTGGCCGCTAGATATGGCCTTGCTGGGGGGCGGTTACAGGCAGGGGGCGGGAGGGATCGACGTGGTGGAGGGAGATAGTTAGGATCTGTGACGGTATTGGTTTGGTGGTGGGTACCTGGTTTTTCGACATGGTACGTCTTACAGTCGATAACAGATCTACTACCTTATTTTGGTTGGATAGGTGTGGGTTGGTGATGTTCCTCTTTGAGATAGGTTTTCGGAGTTTGTTTGATTTATCAGAGAACAAATTTCTAACTGTGGCGCAAATGTTTGATTTGGGGTGGGATGCAGGTTGGGAGGCTTGGGTGGAGAAGGAGATTGTTGGCGTGGGAGGAAGGGATGATAGAGGAATGTAGGACTTTATTGATGATTGTTGTGTTGCAGGTTGATATTAACGATGTGTGGACATGGATCCCTAATCCAATCGATGGTTATTCAGTCAGTGGGGCTTATCGCATCCTCGCATACAAGACATCTTCCCGTGATTATGTCCCCGCTGATCTCTTATGGAGGAGAGAGGTCCCTTTGAAAGTTTCGATGTTTGCTTGGCGCCTTTTTTGGAAATCGATTGCCAACTAAGGCGAATTAATTCCGAAGAGAGATTATTACTCATGAGTCTCAGTTTTGTGTTGGTGGGTGTGGCTTGCAGGAATCCGAGAACCATTTATTCTTGACATGTGGTATATTTGATCATATTTGGCAACTTGTTCACAACTGTTTTGGAGTACATTCAATTTCGTACCTCTTCAAGTTATGCAACATCAAGGCGCTCCTTCATGATTTTGATCTGGTTTGCAAGTTTTTGGGTGATCTGGAAGGAAAGAAATGATAGGGCTACTCAAAGGCAAAAACAATTCTCCCGTTCAACTTTTGGAGAAGATTAAGTTTCTTTCCTTTTGGTGGTTTAAAGCTAAATTTGTTGTTTTTCATTATACTTTTCATAATCGGTGCCAAAATCCTTTTGTATGTGTGGGGATTGGCTAATTGTTGGTCGTTCTCTTGACACTTTGTTGTATTTTTTTGGCTTTTTTTCCCTGGCAGATCTTATGCTGGGAGTATAGCTAGCTGGTAGTAATATATTTTATTTTGATTTCTTCAACAACAACAAAAAATCCTAACAAATTCAACAATAAAATGTGTGGGACGATAAATAAAAAAGGACTAGTCATGGATAACATTGATTTGTGCTTGCGCCAAAGAGTGAGTCATTATAATAAATGGTTAAATATGTTTTTGATCCTTGTAAATATATTAATTTTTCGATTTATTCCTCCCAAATTTTTCCTTTGACTTTAATCTCCCAAACAGAGTAGTGTTATTTGAACAACCATTTACAACTGTAATTTACAAAGAAAAAAAATTAGTATTTGCACGAAAACCAAAACAATAAGGAGATAAAGTAAAAAATAATATGAGTATGAGAGAGAAATTTGTCACAAAATGAAATTTAAAATATCATTTCTCAAAAAAAAAAATATACACATTTTTTTTTAAATATATATACACACGAGGAATGTTAGCAACACACTCTATTTGATTGGTTAAAATTCACATGGGTCCCACAAAATCATGTGGATCCTATATACTTTTGGTGGGTCACATGTGAGTTTTAACCAATCAAAGATAGTGTGTTGGAAAATGTGTGTTAGAAGGTGTGTTGCTAACTGATAAGCGCCAGAAAGTAGTAATTCAAATGAAGATTTAGGGCACTTTTGTTACTTGTTTTGCAAGTTATTAAGGAAAAAGCCGAGAGATAATTGATTATGGTCCTTTTACGCTTTATCTATCTTACTTTACCTAATTTTGCAGGAAAGTTACTCAAGGCACTGAGCAAAGAAGGAAAACAAGAAACAAACACAACAAGGCCAAAATAGGCAAAGAGGCACAATTGCTCGCTCCCAATTCGCAGTGGCGAGTAGCATCAGCAAAAAAATAGGCAGAGAGGCACATTTGCTCTCCCCCAACTCGCAATGGCGAGCTATCAAAGAAATATAATAGGCAGAAGCACAGGTTTGCTCGCCATGGCGAGTGAAGTTACTTGGGAGGCGAGCAAGGGCGGCTAAACTCCCCATTAATGACGTGGCACAAACCCAATGGGGAAGAAACCTCTGCTCGCCATGGCGAGCAGAGGAACTCGCGAGGCGAGTTGATGCAGATGAGAAAGCTTATAAATAGCCCTTGATCATTTCTTAAAGGAGTCAGTTTATTATTGCAAAGCAACATAGAAGGATACTTAGAGAGAGATAGGGCTTGTTCTTCATAGAGTAAGAGTGATAGAAGTTGGATTCTTCCTCATTTTGGTGAGAAATCACAAAGTTGTAATGAATCTTCCCATTTCAATTCATTCTTGCAAAGCTTCCATGACAATGAGTAGCTAAATCTCCATTGTTGGGATTAGAGGTACTTGATCTGAGCTAATCATGTAATCAATTGATCTATAAATGTATGGTTCTAGCATTAGATTTGATATTGAGATTATTCTTGCACTTTATTGCTTATGTTTGATTTAATTGTGATTGAAAAATTCTTTTGAATCTAGATTTAGAATAATCCTCTACCCAAACATAAATTCTAGACATGGAATTGATGTTTAGATAACCACTATTTGTATCCGAACTTAATGATTTTCTATCATTTAAGAGATTGAGAAATCGTCAATTGAATGATAGGAACGACTCTTGGATCGTTTAATAGTGCGAGACATCGACGATTAAACGATACAATTGAAATCACAATATTATTTGGACACGAATGATATTGACGAGGGATACGTGGTAATATCAAAGAAAGGCTAGAATCCATGCATGATCTTTAGGTTACGTGTGATGCTTGATTAAGGAACTCTAATCCTAACAAGTTTCACGCCTTATTAATCTCAAATTTTACTCTTACATCATAGTTAACTAGATCTTAAACAAACAAACAAATTACTCTTTCAACTTAGAATGATAATTGATGTCGAACAGTCCATGATATCGCACTAGTCCCTGAGGAGACGATATAAATACTTACTTTTGATATACGTAAAAAAAACTACACATTATTAAAGAACGATGTATCAATTTTTAGTATTACTATTATTTATGTCAAAATACATTTTTTTTTTACTAAAAGACAATCAAATTAATTTTTCAAACGTAATAATAGTTTAAAATTCGTGATAGTAAAGAACGTATTACAAATACAATTATAGGCATTTTTTGTAATAAGAATAAAGCCTTTTCTAGTTACAATCTACATTAAGTACATACTACTTTTAATTTGACAATTTAAATATATACTACTTTTCTCCTCCTAAAAAAAATATACTACTTTATAAAACAAAAAATAATAATTTTCTCAAAAAATTTCTTAATATTGGAACAAAGACAACTGATACCTTTTATATGTTATTTCTGTTTTGATATAATAACTATGCAACTGGCAATAAAATATTTTAATTAAGTCACTATATCAAATGACACCTGAATAAATATTTTAAATTTTTTTTCTTTATTTTTAAGACAAATCATGTGTAGACTTTTTATTTTTCAATGAAATTGTGCAGAAATGTGTAGGCGGTTGTAAAAATCTCTCAAAATAATTAGAATTTTTAAACAAAACATGAATTAAATATGAGTTTTTAACCGCAAAAAACATAAAAATTCATATTTAATTCATGTTTTGTTAAAAACTTCAAAAAAAAATTTAGAGATTTTTATAATATTATAAACTTTTTTGGAAAATTTTATTCAAAAATATCACTTTTAAATATGAGTTTACTTAAAAGGAGTGACCAAAAGTGAAGATGAAAAACTTTTGGGTACTAAAAGTTGAAGAAATTTTTTAGAGGGACTAAAACGAAAATTTAGTATATTTATGTAAAGACTAAACACATTTTGTCAACAAAAAAAAAATGTAAAGACCAAACACATATTTAACCATTAAATTTATAATTGAGCAATCCATATTTTTTTTTTCTCTTTTCAATTAAAGCATTAAGTGTGAGGATGATTATGTAAAATTATTACATTTTTATAACTTTACGGCCACAAATATTTTTATTAATATCTGTAAAATTTGTAGGAGGTCTTATAATATCAGAGGTGTATTTTCTGTAAATTCCTTAAAAAAAAATAGTATTATCTGTAAATAACAAAAATACATCTTTAAGAAAAGTATATTTGATTTGTAAAAAAAAGTAAAATCAATTTTTTTTAAAATAATTGTTATCAAATATTCTAATTTCAATATGTTTAAACTTTTTAGACTATATATAATGACAAAATCAACCTTGTCATAAAAACATACATATTTTTCAAAATTAATCATTAATATTTTTTTAAAAAGTTCAATATCAAATTTTACTCTTTAATTTATTATTTATTAAATTTCAATTTTATATTTTAATATAAAATTTATAAGAATCAATGAATAAATAATCTTTTATCCTAACCTTGAAACATGTGCACCCTAATTGTAAAATAATATATCTGAATGTATTTATGTAAAAATGGATTTACCAATAAATTTAAGACTCCTCCCTCAAAAAAAAAAAAATTTAAGACTCCTCTCAAAAATAAAAAAATTTAAGACTAAAATCAATTGTAGAAGACAAAAACTACAAATTTTAGTTCAAAAAAAAAAAATCAATTCCACAACAAAAAAAAAATCAATTCTCTTTCAAATCATTCACATGTGATAAAATAATTTTTTTTACAACGATAAAATCAATTCTAAAACTATTAAAATGATTCTTGACCCTCCAAAATTGAACCTATGCCATATATAACCGACCATAAATTCACTTCTTGTTAGCACATGTTTTTCTAGAGATACAATGGTTCAATATTCAACCTTCGTACGGTTTGAAATTTGCACAACCGTCATAAATTCACAAGTTTAGCATTTCCCACATCACCTAGATCTTAGGAAAATCAACATAAATAAACAAAAAATTATACAAGTCAAGCTAGAATCTTGTGCACCTATTATTACCACTCTTAACATTTTTCTATTATATATACAAACGACCCCATGTGTCTGTTGTATAGTAGTATATACAAAAGGTTAAAAATATTTCATCGTATGGCTATATCAACCTCTATTCACCACATATCTGAAAAAAGAGAAACACTAGGCCAAGAAACAATGGTTGTAACCAATGGTGGCTACAACCATAGTGAATTTGACCCTAGTGCTCCTCCACCATTCAAGATAGCAGATATTAGAGCTGCTATTCCAAAACATTGTTGGGTGAAGAACACATGGAGATCTCTAAGTTATGTTCTAAGGGATGTGTTGGTGGTTGCTGCATTGATGGTAGCTGCAATTCGGTTTGATAACTGGTATTTTTGGCCAATTTATTGGCCTCTTCAAGGGACAATGTTTTGGGCAATTTTTGTTCTTGGACATGATTGGTAAGATTTTTTTTTTAATTATGTTTTTTGTTTCACTCATGTTAATGTTATGTCATATGGTTTTTGTTTTTGTTATGTTTTTTGATGTAAACTTTGATGTTTTGTTTGGAATAGTGGCCATGGAAGCTTCTCAGATAGTTCTTTGGTGAATAACTTTGTGGGCCATATTTTGCATTCTTCAATTCTTGTTCCATACCATGGATGGTTAGTGAAATAGATTCTAGAATTTTTTGTTTTTTATTAATAAGAAGCAATTTTGGCTTTTTATTGTTCATTATTATATCATTTTGTCCATGTTTTTGTTTCATGGCCAAAACTTTACTTTTTTCAGGAGAATTAGTCACAAAACACATCATCAAAACCATGGAAATGTTGAGAAGGATGAGTCATGGGTTCCAGTATGTGATTTGTTGATTTTATTGTTAGTCCTTAATTAATTTATTATATATTATAGGCATAGTTTTGGTGGTTTGGTCCCAACAAAGGGGAACAATGAAGTAACTTACATTTGATGAGTTTTGTTCATAATATTTTATTTTTGTGTCATTATCTTAGTTGACAGAAAAGGTTTACAAGAATCTAGACAACATGACAAAATTTGTGAGATTCACAGTGCCTATGCCATTGTTTGCATATCCAATTTATTTGGTGAGTTTTTTTGTTTAATCATTTAAAATAATACAATTATTGTTATTATCATGATAGTAAATTGAAGTATCTGAATTTTTCATATTCTAATGTGAAATTAATGACTAATGTTTCAGTGGAGTAGGAGTCCTGGAAAATCAGGGTCACACTTTCATCCCTACAGCGACTTGTTCTCACCCAATGAGAGAAAAGAAGTGACAGTTTCAACAGTTTGTTGGCTTGTCATGTTTTCTTTGCTTCTCTATTTGTCCTTCACAACTAGTCCACTTTTAATTCTCAAGCTGTATGGAGTTCCCTATTGGGTAAAGTTACATTCATTTTTAAATGCATTTTTAGAACCATGAAGGACTGATATAGACACCAAACACGATGCGGACATTGACACGCGACACTGTTAATAATTTGAGAGAATCATATAATTCAGTGTAATTATAAGTGTTGGTATCGTGTTGGTATCGGAATCACATATTTTTACAACGTAATTTTGTTGAATGTATCTTTTACAATCTAAACCCTGTCCTATAATTGAGCATGTCCATTAATTGATTATTATATGCTTATTTTTATGCAGATATTTGTCATGTGGTTGGATTTTGTCACATACTTGCATCACCATGGTTACACACAGAAATTACCATGGTACCGTGGCAAGGTAAAAATATAATGAATTATGTACCTTCAATCAATCAATTGTTTATGTGCATAATTAGTTGATTATGTACCTCAAATCTTGTTGAGTCTGATTACTCATGTGTACAATTTGGCAGGAATGGAGTTATTTAAGAGGTGGACTAACAACCGTTGATCGTGACTATGGTTGGATTAATAATATTCATCATGACATTGGCACACATGTTGTTCATCATCTTTTCCCTCAAATTCCTCATTATCACTTGGTTGAAGCGGTAATTTCTTACGCTTCATCCGACTTTTAGTTCTTTAATTAGTGTCTCAGGGTCATTGGTCATTTCTTAGGTAAAGATGTGGTGTTTAACAATGATTGCAATCTTTTTCCTTTGCAGACTAAAGCAGCAAAACCAATTTTTGGAGATTATTACCGTGAGCCTGAAAAATCATCACCACTTCCATTTCATCTAATTAAATACTTACTACAAAGTATGAAGCAAGATCACTTTGTAAGTGACCATGGAGATGTTGTCTTTTATCAAACTGATCCTCAGCTCCACAAGAAGCACAATGAATAAGTCACTTTTTTGCTACTCCAATTCAATGCTAGCCTCTAAAAATTATCTATAAATTCTACGTTTATGTTTTGGAGTTGTGGTTCATTTTGTAGTTGTGGTTCATTTTAACTTGGCACATGACTTTTTGTCTACTTTATAAAAAGAATGGGTCTCATTGCCTGGTAAATTCAGTTGCTACTTAAAGACAAATATTTGGATTTTTATTTTTAATTTTGCTTTTTGAAGACAATGTTATGTAGTTACTCTTAATGGAGTAATATGTTGGAAATAAATGAAATAATTGTTATAAATATTGAATTGTCAGTGTCATCTGTTATGTTTTCTTACCACTTGTACTGAGCATTCACATGTTCAATTTAAATCAAAATGGTGAAGTGATTTGTTATATTTCTAACCACTACCTCTTCCCCTTCTTCTTTTACTCTTGCGGTGTAAAGTGTAAAAATTGCATACATAGCATAGTTGGCCAGGTTGATTCAAAGGACATGATAGAAATGTAATGTAACACATCAATTATTCAATTAATATAATGTTAATAGAAAAGTATAAAAAATTGGTTGTAAATTAGTTCATGTGACAAAAGTTTACAGGACATGACATTTGATGCGGTTTCAAACACACGTTATCAAACATTTGATCTATTTAAGGGACAATGGGTCTTCTTGGCAAATTCCTCTTGTAGAAGACAAATTGTGAGTCTTATCCCCGTTGAACAAAATTCCAAAAGTCTGAATGTAATAAAATGGTGAATAATTTTAATTAGTTTTAGATGAAAATTTTTGCTCCACCTTACGGTTCTTAATTAACTTTCAATTAAGACGATCATAAGCTTTTTGCTATTTTTTGCATGAGTTTTTTTTTTTTCTTTAATTCGTTTTGACAGTCGTTAGAAATCATATTACGTGAATATAAGTATGATGTTTGGGATTTATGTAATGTTTTTACCAACGAATCTAAATTTAGAGGACGGTTTTTTTTCTTGCCCTGATTCTTAAATGTTTTTGTACGAAAAATATCATCTTTTTTAAAATTTATCTAAAAATATGAGATACGAGAAATAATTTTTTTTTTTGTCTAGATTTCACCATTTAAAAATATTTTAGGAGTAAGAGTAGCTATCTTCTTTCATTTGTAAAACAATTGTGTATTTATTCAAAACCGAATATATGTATCGAGAGTTTCAATCATGTGCAGAAGATGATTTCTTTCAAAAAAAATAGTTTTCATTATTATAATCTAACACAAAATAGCTTTAATTTTTTTAATATAAAAAATAACCTCTAAATAATTATTAATTGTCAATCATTTTATAGATAGTGTAAACCTAATCCACAATACGGAGATAGCTTCTATTTTGATCAGTTAAGATTTCATTTTCAACCAAAATTTTTGAAATTTGAGCATATATTGAGGGCGAATTGGTATGACAATTGGTGTTTGCCTGATGAACAAGTAATTTTATAAAAAATGACTTGGTTCAAATCAATTAATTGAGTTCAGTAGTTGGTTATAAATGTACTTTGAACAATTTTTGCAATATACTAGTAGTTGGTTCTCATTTCTCATATGAGGACTTTTACTAGGACAAGATGCTGATTCAAGTTTGAAGTAACCTTTCTTTTTTGAATGGTGGTTCTAAGTAACTTGGCATGTGATTTGGCAGTTCATATAAGGTGTGATGTTATAATTGATGTTGGAGAACATCTAATTATGATTGGAGATAGAGATGACAATAGTGTTGATTTGTTGAGAAAATCTTGATTATCATAGAAGAAGGTCGAGACTTATCGACCTTGTTCCAAAAAAAGGTCGATACTTATGAAATACTCCCTCCAGTCACTATTATAAGCAAAAATTAACTTTTTAGATTCATTCAATAAATGATGTATGTGGTCTACATTCTTGACCAAATACATCATTTATTGAATGAACCTAAAAAGCTGATTTTTGCTTATAATAGTGACTTGAATGAGTAGTTGTTGGAAGGAAAAGCATGGTTAATAAAATGCACAATTTTCAAAGTTAAAAAGTAGAATGCGCAATTTTTTGAGTAATATTTTATTTTTAGTTTTTAATAAGCGTCCCACGGACCATTCAAGATCCTCTTTACTTATAAGTCTATATATTTCTTTCATTTGGAAAGATAGAGACACAAAAAAGTTTGAAAATAATTAATACTAGTGTGCCTCATTACATACTTTTTTGTATCTATCTCTTACCAAATGACACAATCCATTTATTTGTAGCCTCTTTGAACTGTGAAACGGTGGGTGTCATTTCCTCACCATCCTATAGTGATGGGGCCATTATCATCCATGGAAGGCAGAAGCACAATAATCTGACTAACTATATCAGCTGACAAGTGGTTCATATGAAAAACAATGTCCCAATCTCTTGAAGAAGTCAGAACATCCCTAACAGAAAGGGTAGTATCCACATAGGTTTGTTTTCTAACATATGTAAGAGATACATTATTACGACACCACTTATCAAGCCAAAAATTAGTGTTACGACCATCCCTGATTTTCCAAACCACGTGACAATGAAAATCATCCCAAATACATGTCGATGATTTCCAAAGAGGAGAATCATAAGGTTGAATGCTAATACTAGCAATGATGTCATCATTACGACCATACTTGCTGCGAAGTACTCTTCACCAAAGGTCATCCAAATTATTAATTAGGTTCCAAATAATCTTCATGAGAAAAGTCTCGTTCATATTTTGAGCTTGCCGAAGGCCAAGACCCCCTTCAATTTTAGGCAAACAACAAACATCTCACTTAATCACATGCGCTTTCCTACCTTGGTTTGAATCTCTCCAAATAAAACCATGTTGGATTTTCTCAACCTCATCACAAATTGTCTAAGGTATCTTAGTATAGTGCATATGGTAGTAGGGAATAGTGCTAAGAATGGACTTAGAGAGAGTGATCCTACCTACGAAACTTAAGCATTGTCACTTCCAACCACTTAACTTACTCTGAATTTTGTTAACAACACGATTAAAATGGCCTCTGAGGCTTCTTCCTGAAACAAGGTTAGCCCCCATATACCTACCCAAGTTATTGACTTGATTAAAATTTGTATGTTCCTCGCGAAGTTGAGTATCAACATTCTTAGAAAAATAAACATAGTTTTTTTTTGTCTATTTATCTTTTGACCAGAAGCTGGACAAAAAGTATCAAGGCAATGCAAGACACAATAAGCCTGTTCAATGGAGGCCTCTGCAAAAAGAAGAAGATCATCAGCAAAAAAGAGATTTGCAGACCATACCTTCTTGCATGCATAGGCTTCCAATAATGCTTCTACCTGATCAGTATCATGTGAGAATAAGTTTTATCACCATTCCACATGATTTTGTATGACGGAGACGAAATGCAATGATGAATGATTTGGATAACTTACGGAGGAAATTTACTCTCTTCCAAACAATTCTTCACAAAGTTCCAATTAAGACACCCATTTTAAGACATAAGGAGTATATATCATCCAATTCCCCATATTAAACATATTCTAAAATTCTTAATCAAAATTCTTCCCTTTTATTAGTATTTTTAGGAACTATAATTACATTTAGTAGTTAATGTTTGAAACATTTTTAACTAACTGAATTTTTGAGTGATGCATTATATAAAATAAATAACAAACTTGAATAATATTTAACAATTTTAAACTCATTTTAGAATATTGATAACATATAGGATTAGGCTGTTACGTTCCTACAATTTTAAAAAAAAAATACTCAATTTTTAATAATAATGATTTTGTTTAAATGCATTTTATCACCCTATTTTTGCTAATTCACAATTTTGATCTCCCATTTTTAAATTTTCAAAAAAAATTCCCACCATTGAATTTTGATTTTGTTTTTGTCATGTGTATTGATACCGAATAATGTGACAATTGAAAGAAAAGAAAAATGTGACAAATGACGATGCATATTTTATGAAAATATAATATTTTAGTGTTTTACATTTCTTTTCTATTTTAAGTTTTTTTAAACAATAAGTTAAAGATATCAAAAGTAAAATAATATTAAATTCACATATGTATTAGCACATTGCCTTACGACTTGTTAGCTCATTATTCAACTTGATACATCAACAAAAATAGACTTTGTTTGCAAATGTGTAGTCTAGTTGTTAATGGGTTGAGACAATGAAGGAGTTTAAGAATGAGATCAGAGTTCGATTCTTAACTATTAACATTTCTCTGTCCCCTTTAACAATATACTAATAAACTAACATATGTCTAAAAAAAACCTCAATTTAAGGTTTGAGAAAAATTCTAAAATTTTCAAATATGGAGCACTATAATTTTGGAATTTGAAAGCAAGGAGTTAAAATCATGAATCATAAAAGAGGAATGATATTTTGACATCCAGTTTCCAACAATTTTTAATGACAACTTTTTTCTCTTTTTTTATTGGACAATAACAATAGAGAGAGAAAAAGAAGAGTGAGAATAAAAGTACAATGAAAGTATGAGAGAGAGGGTTGTCACAAAAGTTGTTAAAAAATAGACATTCAAATATCATTTCTCATCATAAAAATAGGAGGAACAAAAAGTGTATTAAATTTAATAATTTTCATCATGAAGAGTTGAAAATTCTTGTATCTCATAATTTGAAGATTAAACCTAAAATTATTCCTTAGCCTATAAAAAGGAATGGTGGATATCATTCTCCATCATTTTATCAAACCAATTTCAATTCAACTAGAGTGATTATGAAATGTATTTTTCCCCTCTTACCCTCTCTTTCTAAGTGCACAATATTTTCCCCCTTCAAATGTCCTACTTCAATATCAAATTACTAACCTTCAATCCCACAAAGGCAAAATAGGGACTATGTTGGAACAAACACAACCAAAAGACTGTATCTTTAACATCATACCCCAAAAGAATTTGATCATAGCACTGACATTATACAAAAACAAAACACAATCTGTCAAATGTCTCTTCCTCTACACAAAACTACAAAACAAACTATACAACCACTGCCTAGCTTAGACCATACAATAATCTGATCCAATCCTCACTTTCTTTCTAATCTATCATCAAAATCAATAAAGTAAAAAAAATAAAAAATCACATTCTCATTGATTCTTTTTCTTTCCAAATTCCAACCATTTGAACTTCAAAAGAGGCAGAGTAAAAAAGTGTCCTCTTAACGTGCCCCAAGACATGTCTTTTGTTTGGTCCAAACAAGGAAATAAAAAGACAAATTCATGACAAAAAAATGACTTGTCACATTTCAATAACCAAAAGCATAGTACACCATATTCCATTCTAATCTTTACACTTTCTTTTTCTCACATATTCAAATAAAAATCCCGCGACCCTTCTCTTCATTATACCAAAATTCAAATCTTCATATTCATATTCATATACTTTATATTCTTCCATTACTTTTTATCATTGGAGAATTTCAATATCCAAAAGTATAAAGAAAAAGAACCATTTTAGTTTCTTTTTTTCTTCTACTAAATCATATAAACATGAAGCTCTTAACATTATCTTATTCATCATCATCATCACCATCATCTTCATCAAACTTTAGCTTTGACTCAACATTTTGCAGCTCAAAAACTGTTGCTGCAGGGTGTTTCACAACCATTTTTCATAGGATTAGAGAATTTCATTCAAAGTTCATTGTAAGTGAAAAAGTTCAAAAATTTAAGACTAACACTCCTACTACTACAAGAACTATAATTTCTTCTTCTTCTGGGGTAGTTGCAAGGTTAATGGGATTGGATTCAATGGAAGAGAAAGTTTCTGAATCAAAACCAAGTTCACTTACACATTGCAAGTCACTGAACTATGTGCCACAGGCTTTTCATTTGCTTGAAAATGAGAACTTTTTGGTGTTTAGCTTTGAAAATGGAGGTGAGAATAGAAAATTCAAGTCTAAAGGAAGAAGAAAAGAAAAGGGTTGTGTTGAATTGAAGAAGAGAAACAAGAGAGAAAAGGTGAATGATGATGGTGAATTTCATTTTGAGAAGAGTTTGTTTAAGGAAATTGGTAATGGTGAGAAAGTGAAGAAGAGAAAGAAAGGAAAAACATGTTGTGTAGAAGAGAAGGTTGAAAGTGAATGTAGTTCAGAAGATTATAGTCCTGTTTCTGTCTTTGATTTTGAGCATGATGTTTCTGGAACAGGTTTGTTTCTTCAATCTTAGCTCAACTTTTAATGTGTTTTTTGCCACAAATGTAATGCATGTTTGGATTGCTTTATTTGAAAGAGCTATTGACATGCTCATAAGTTGGTTTTAGATTATTTCTACAAGTTTAATACATAAGCGCTTGTACGATAAGGGATAATGATATAAGTTGTTTAATTAATCTGTTTATCCAAACATGGCCTAATTGTTTGTCTCATTTTAATCTGAATGCAAACAAAATCAAACACACAATTAGCTTTAGTGTCTGTTTGGAGTGACGTTTGATGAAGCAAAAGCACATCTGCACACTATTCAATGTAAATCTGCCGTGATTTTAAGAAGCTGAGAATTGGAGCTTCTGCGTTAAAGTTGTTTTTCCCCGTGATTTTAAGTAAAACGTGATTTGCAACCGCTCATCCAAACATACACTTAGAATTTAGATACATAGTTTAGCTTAATTTTTCCTTTTTCTATGTTTTAAATTTGCTAACTAATTACATATATAAACATGTTCCAGAGGAAGATCTTTGTGATGTTGATATGAGTTGGAGAAGAAAATTGTCACCAGTACTTGAAAATGACCAGCTATTTATTCAACATTCTGATAGTAACTTGAAGAAAGAAGAGATGAAAGTTAAGGAGATTGAGAACAATTTGAATGAAGGGTCAAAGAAAAAAGAGAGGCATAACAATGAATGTGTAGATATTTGGATTAAAATTTGCAAGCTAGTTGATGATGAATTGGTTGGATCAAATCAATTGCATGAAGTAAAGAGGAAACAAAATGATTTAGAAAATATAAGTGCTGATTTTGAGTTAGATATTTTAGATGAATTGTTAGATGAAGTTATAGATCAATTTGTTAGTTGTTGTTTGTAATCTCATGAGAGTATTGCACATTTAGAATATGTAAAATAAGTAAATTAGTAAAGAATAAAATATTTTAATTCTCCCTTTCATTGTTTTTTCAATTTTAGTAATCTTTATTTTCTTACATCTTTTTCTCTGTAATCACTTGTATTAGATATAAATGTTAGCTATACTAATTAATTACATTCATTAGTTAGTTAGTTAAATGAGTTAGTTATACTAGTTAATTTCACTAGTTAAGTAATTCATTTTCTCATTATCAATATAATTTCCATTATTCTTTTCCCTGATCAATAATTTCTATCAAGATTAATATTAACTTTTACACTTCTTTTTCTTTTCTTTTCATAGCTTTATTTTTCTCTATCTGTACTATTCCATTCAAATTTTCAATTGTAAATTGACATATGGTGCAAATAGGAAGATTCTTCATCTTTTTGCTAATCTCAATGCTGCAAAATTTTGTAAAATGAAATTGATCAATTGAAAGGAGAGATATACCTTACAAGTAAATACTCATCCAAATACTTTGTTTATGATAAAATAACAAAGTATACAATGAATTTAGAAGCATGTTCCCTAAATCCCTGCTCAAATCACATTTCATTTGTCGGCTGCAACTATTTTTTGGACTTTGTCCTAAACGACAACAGGTTGTTACTAGCTCGGGAACTTAATAGAATAATGTTACTTCACATCATTTTTTTTATAACAAAGTACTCATATAACTTAGAGGTGTAAGTGGTTCAGACTAAACCAACGAACCATAAAATTCAAACCAAATCAAATAGAAAAAATATTTAATTTTGTTTGGTTTGATTTATCGGACCAAATTGACCTAAATCATTTTAGTTTAGTTCAGTTCTCAAATTTTGATTTTGAAACCCAAATAACTGATGAACCGAACCGATGCTTACCTCACCCCCTCAATTTAATAACATCATTGCCCTTTCACCTCATACACACACTTAAGTAAACTTAGGATTTTGAATTGAAATCTGTCAATTCAAATTGAAATTGAAATTTTAGTGTGAACTCTTTTTTAAAATTTGACCGAAAACTTAATTTTAGGATGTTTAAATTTTAGTTTGCATGGAGTATTCTTTTGAGTATATTTTAATTTCTGGATGTTTTTTGGAATTTGTGTTTGATAAATGAATTATTATAAATGAATTTGTGTATGAATTATTATGGATGATTGAAATATTTGATTTTGTTGAAATTGTGTTTCATGAATGTATGGAATACTTAGGATGCAAAGTTGTTTGAAAATCAAAGATAATGAAAAATAAAAAATGAAATACAAAGTTCATAAAATATTTGGGTGAATTGTATACATGAAATACAAATTTAGGAGAATATGATATTTTTTTTTAAATTGTATTTTCAAACCAACCAATCAACCGAACCGATCCAAGACGAACCAAACATATTAGTTTGGTTCGGTTTTATTTCAGAGATAAAAAAGTTCATCTAAATATACAATGCATCTCACAAATCACAAGTAGACAACTTCATGTATAGTGCAGATGGTATTTTTTTTCCATACAGAGGGACAAATGTTGTATCCACTAGTAAAATATTGAAGCTACCTCTAATTTTCTGCACAAGGGGCCCATTGTGTGGAAAAAATTGAAGCTACATTTGACAAAAATATCGCAAGTAATGACATAATCCAATCCAAATCCAAACACAGTTTAGATTGTTAAACACATTGAGGGGAAAAACTTCATAGGTGGAGAACATTAAAATCAACTAAATATTAGGCTACTCAAATTTATTACAGTGAATCAGCCAAAAGCATGGATACCGGCTTAAATGGTAGAAATATTTGCTTTTATTCTAACAATTGATAAATAATGTCTATATTAAATATTATTTTCAACACGAGTGCGTAACACACAAACACACACACATATATATGTTAAAAAGGTCGTCCACTTGCGGAGTTGATTATAGCGATAGAGGATATACTCTCACAATGTGATAAATCAAAGTTTGATTTCTAGCTGACAAAATACTCATATTTATTTAGTGTCTAACATATATCATACACAATTACTTTCGATTGAGGGAACTTATGGAATTTTTTTGTTAATTTTGTCTTATTCTCTCTAAACGCACTTAAAAGACCTCTATTTAAATTTCGTTTTAGGCTTAAAAATACATTGGGTCGGCCCTGAGTTGGAGGTGAATGGGGTGGTTGGTGGTGGAGGCGTGGTCTCGCGTGGGAAAAGGAGTGGGTAGAGGAGTGTAGTGGTTTGTTAGTAAATTTTTTTTTGTTGCAATATGATGTTCTTGAAAAGTGGATTTGGAGATGATTATTCGGTCAAAGATGTTTATCAATTGTTGACCCAGGATCCGGTTGAATATTTGAAGGTCTTTTTAAAATAGTTCTTTTGAAGGTGTCAATTTAAAATCTGACTCTGGGTGACATTATTAATCCAGGTTCAATTACTTGTGTTGGTGGTTGTGGGAAGGACGAGAGTGCGCAATATATTTTTGTCGAATGTGAAATTTTTGGGAGGGTGTGGTGAGGTATTTCATGTGTTTTATTTGACCAAGTTCCTTGCACGTCTAACATTTTGTGACCTTTTTGGGGTCAGAAGAAGTGTCACATTGTTTTTCAAGCACTTTAGTTGGAATGTTGTTGAAGTATTTGGAAAGAAAGAAGGCTTAAGTGCAGTTTTATCCTCCTATTTTGACTCAAACTAGATTTTACCTCTACTATTTTAAAACTTGGAATTTCACCCCACTTGTTTTACATTTTCCAGGATTTTACCTCCAAATAAAATATTAACTCATTTATGCTAATGTGGCATTGCTATGTGGATTTTAAAATATTATCTTATTATCCACCTAATTAATTATTTAAATTAAATATTTTTTTAATTACAAAATTTTGAATAACTTTTTGAAAAAAATTGAAAAATATTTCATAAAATGCAAAAAAAAAATCTGAAAAAAGCAGGAATTATAAAAACAAAAATTATAAAACAAGAAGGAGAAAAATAGTAGAAAATGGAGATAAAAGGTAGGGAAAAATCAGAATAAAAAAAAATCTCATTAAAAATACATGGAAGGAAAAATACGTAAAATGATTTTTTGGATTTTGGTGTGTGCGATTTTTTTGAACGAAATATAAACAAAATTATTATTATTATTTTAAGTTACATTTTTTTATTTATTGATTTTTCTCTTTTTTTTAAATTCAGAATATTTAATGTAAATAATTTAAATAGATAGATACTTTTTAAATATTATTTAAGCCACATCAACACCACCACATCAGCTAAATCCTGAAAAATATTAAACCGGAGGGTAAAATTTCGATTTTTAAAATAGGGGACAAAACTTTGAAAAACATTAAATTGAGGAGTGAAATTCTGAGTTTTAAAATAAGGGGTAAAATCCATTATTAGTTAAAATAGGGGAGACAAAACTGCACTTAAGCCCAAATAAGAAATAAGAGAGTCTTTATGCTTGCTTAATAAATGTTCTGTGTCACAAGTGACTGCATCAAAATTATGATGTGGTGGTGGTTAAAAGCAATATTTCTTTCATTTGCTTATGATTTGATTCTTTGGTGAATTAATCCTCTGAGTTATTTTTCTAGCTCTTGTTGTACCACCGGTTTTATTGTTGGGTTTTGCTAGAAGACACTTTATGAAAGTGTTTTTTAACAAGTTATTCTATGAGCATTTGTTAAAAGACACTAACTAATTTTTATAAAGGTGTTTTTTAACAAAGTTATAACTAAAAAGTGAAAATCACACCTTAAGGTGTGAGTTGCTAAAAGACACCTTTATGGATGGCTTATAGCAAAACCCGTTATTGTTTATGGTCTTTTGTCCTTGTTGTATTTTGATGTTTGTTGATTTCTATTTTGGGCACACGTTATGCTTCGATTAGCTCTTAATTTAATTTTTTTTGTTGATAGAACTAATTTAATTCTTTGTCTTTGGCTTTTAAAAAAAAGTTATTTTATTTTCTAAATTTTTATTAGGTTTTAAATAAAATCAAACATGAGAGTTTTAGAAGAAGCGTATCTCTAAAAAAAAAAAAAAAAAAAAAAGAAACGTATGTCGCTTGACTTGTAACTTTAATGCTCCTAAATAACAAATATCAATGTGTGGACCAAGATTATGTCAAGATACCTGAACTATAAGTTTCATTATGTCATCCCAAGAAAAAGGTTGATGAAAGAAGCCAAAGTGCTATAAAGCCAATTAGAATACGACAAAAGCTTTGTAAAAAGCTTTTTCTTAGTGCTCAAATGAATGTAAACTTTAAAAAATACAAGATAATGCTAACAGGAAATGAAACTATGCTGATTCTACAAGCTCAAGAATAAAAACAAGATAAGACTAAGAAATGCAAATAAAATCTTTGCTGTCTGCAACATTAGTCTATCTTTAAACAAATTTTTAAATGATTTTATTTGTTTAAGCTTCAACAAAACAATAACTAATGGTAACTTTTTACATGTTTGGGAATTATATAAACTTTATACTACATGTCTACTCATTTTAATTTTTTAGAAATATACATGTCTACACATTTATAGTGCATTGCATGCCTATATCTCATGTAACTCAATAAAATCACATTTAAGCTAGAATTGTTCTTTTCCTATCTTAAGTTTCTTGCGCGTTTAGTTTGGATTATAGAATCCAAACAATATAAACATCTTATAAAAACTTTTAAAAACACTTCATAAAAACCTCTAAAAATACATTAAAATATTTTGAATTTTAGAATCCAAATAAAACACCGGAGAAACTTAGGGTGGAAAAAAATAATGGCCTTGAGCTAGTTTGTCAATACAAATCTAAACATGCTAGTAGATCCAACAAAAATCAGTCTAATTTGGCTGCTACAAGTGTCACAAATAGTACAGCAGTATTTAAGTAGACCCTCAATAACTCACCTAAGTTGCAACTAGACTGGACCCACTTAAACATCACTGTTAATGGTAAATAGGAAAAATCAAACACGCCAAAGTTGACTTCATAACTTGCTTAGCACTTCAAAACATTTAGAAAAAACCGATTAAGATGTGTGATAACTAGTTGAACTCAAATGCTTAATAAACTTTAGTGAAAAACGAATCGATTTAGAGTATTTGATTTTAAATCCAACTAAAACAATTTTTAATAAGATTTCTCTAAATCAAACTTCAAATTATTAGAATCTCTTTTTTCAGTCAAACTCTGGATTATTAAGATTTTTTTCCTTTGGATATCAAATGGTTAAAACCAAAAATAAACCAAATTGTGTGATATGTAAATTGACAATCTGAAAATTGTTACCTCTTTAGCCTCATCATATTGATCATTAATCTCACTACATCTTTGTAAGTTTGTCAATGGAAAGTTTACAACTCAATAGACAATATGACAAAATATCAGAAAAAAATTGGGATCAACTACTCTGGTAATAGGTAATTCCTTTAGCAGTAAATTTGCATCCTACCCAACTTCTATAGTATATTCTATAGCTTTTGGGGGCTATTTTTACAAATTGTCATCTAAACAAATTCTATGAAATTCAAAAAAAATCATAAAATGAATTAACAGCTGAGCTGAGAGAGTTGTGAAAAAGGAGCAAAACATTGTGAGTAACTTCTAAAACTGCATTCACTGCACTATTTGCTCCTGATCCATGTACAATTGCTCCAACCAAGCCGGAATTGAATCTGTTCCATTGTTAAGATGGCGCTGCAGTTTCCTTTTCTGATCCTCAACACTAAACTGATGAGATTCTTGCGGTGTAGCATCCTTTACAAGTGAATTAACCCAAGACACATCTGGTTCATAGTCATTTTCCTGTTCCCTAGCTGCAGCTGGAGTTAAAGGAGTACTGCTGGTTCGAAATCCAAAAGAAGATGATTTCCTCAGCTTATTCAGTTCTTCTCCTTGTGAAGTCCAATCCAAATTTCCATCAGGTGAGCCCCAGTTAGAAAAAGCATAAGGCTTAGCAGGAGAATGAAGCTCAGAATGACGGTTTGTGACACCGCGCTCGATAAAGCTCTGGCTCCGCTTTGAAAATGCAGCAGCTCTTGCATTCAAAGCCGACGCGGATAACTCCCCGGATGACTCAAACCTATAAGTCGGTGATCCAATCACACTGGAAGTGGAATGGCCTGAAGAATAGTTTTGTTGCAGATGCTGGTTCATATTTGGACGCATTTGGATTCCAGTTGGAGATTGTAACTGAGATCCTGCTGCTCCTGCAGCATCAAGTGAAATTCTGTGGAATTTATGCAAGATTGATGGATCAAGAGACCCGAAAATGTCTTCAAGGTTTGTAGGATTCACCCCCGAAAACCTATTTAGTTCCCCGGTAGAATGGTTGGTCAAAGAAACCGGAAAAGATGGACTGTTAGGCATGGAATGATTCCAGTTGGAAGGAGAGGAAAGACCGGACATCTCATCCATCAGTAATTGCTGCTTTCGCCGCTGAGTTTCAACCCTAAGCATTGCAATATCTGAATTAATATCTCTAGCGGTCATTCCAGTGTTCAACCTGCTTTTGGGAAGCTGAAGGGTAGGGATCGAAACATTAGACGGTGTCTGCCACATGGCTGCAGCAGCAACGGGAGACAACGCTCCAGATGAAGTCAAAGGTGGCGTTGAGGAGGGCGGTACCAAAACAGATGAAGAACCAAGTGACATTGGGCTAATTGAACCCATCTCTAATGTAGAAGCAGTACTATAATATGACCTAGGAGATGGAATAGCGGAACCGGTAGAAGCATACAAGGGGCGAAGCTCCTCGACCTTGTGAGCAAAGAAGCAAACTCTTCTCATGCATGAACCTTCATCCTTGCAAAGCCGTGTCTTATACTGCGCAGGATGAAGCCAGCACTCAAAAATACCGTGTGCATAGTCACAAGAATCTCCTTTACTGCATGATCCTTTCCGAAATTCAGGACAAGGGACACAGCTATAATGATATTTCCTTGGATCGCGTCGCCTTGCATTTTCCCCTGGATGAACAAAGGGACACTCGGTCCAGTCATGAGAATATGCCCTTGAACAAGGCTTCACTTTGAATGTATACATCCTAAACTCATCGGTACTATATATCCCATTCTTAATGTCTGGAAGAGAGACATCAACAAGATAATCTTTTGAAACACGAGGCGTGTTTACATCTTGCCTTTGATATTCGTCAATGTCATCAATTGTCTCCGGAAACAGAAGACGTGTCTGATCAGCACCGCCTGTACCCTCCAAAAGAGCTTGTAGTATCCTCTTCCTTGGATTGAAGATAGAATTGGCCAGCGAAACAATCAAATCAACGGGTCGGTTACCGTTGGCATCAACAGCACTAGCATCCGCCGATGCATCAAGCAAAATCTTGATAATCTCGGGGGAAGCAGCAGAACCCCCAACAACCGCACAATGAAGAGCAGTAGCACCATCGGATCCACTAGACCGATTAACATCAACCCGACCTGTTCCAAGAATATAAGCCGATACACCCAAGCTTCCATACATAGCAGCAACCATGAGAGGTGTCCTCTCTTCATAACCTAATTTGTTCGAACCAACGTTCCTTCCATACCACAAACCAACCCCATCAACATCACAACCCTCGTTTTCAATCGCATTTTTGAAACCAATCACATCATCTGCAGCTGAAAATTCAAGCAAATAAGAAACCTCATGATACTGCCCTTCTTTATTCCCATTCACATGCTCACACCCCATGATGAAATCCTTTTGACAATTTTTTTTCTTAGAATCACCGCACATGAAGATTTCTGAAAAAACCACACAAGAGAAAAAGGTTCAAGAAGATGCTAATGAACCAACCATGATTTTTTTTTTCCAAATTTAAAGCACATAAAACTCAGTTAAACATAACATTAGTTGAAACAGATAAAATCAACTTAAGGGGCTAAATTTTCCCATTTTGTGTATGCATGTACTGGTTGGCAAAACAAAAAACCTTTAAACTTACATAATCATGAACAGCCTGAAATTTACAACAAGCATATGGTTTAATTGAAAAAAGTCCATTGTTTCAGCTATTTATTTTTTGATGAATAACAATTTCAGTTATTTACAGTTGTACACCAATCATTATAAATATTTTCATGAATACAGGTAAGATATGAAACAAGAAATCGTTACAAACAGAAAACAAAAAAAACAACCTGTCCTATGTTGTTTCCATGGTGAAACAAAACGAAAAAAGAAAAAAAAATTATTAACATGGTCAAGGTTTTTTCTTTCATCAATTAACTAACAAACCAAACACATTTTTTTCCTGAAATTTTCTTAGCAACCAAGGAAAAAACATTATATTACATGTTCAAAGATACTTATATAAAGGAAACATTTTAAACAAAGAACTAAAATACTCATCATTATGAAGAAGTGAAACCAAACAACGTGCAAGAAACATAAGAAAAGAAGCCTACCTTAAAAAACACAGAGACAAGAAGACACGAAGCAAAGAAACTAGAGACTGGTTTTTTGGTTGCTCTTGTGATGAAGAAATGAAAGTTGCAAAGGTTAATAGAAACAGGGAGTGGAAGACTTTTCTAATACATTTTGGTTTTGGTCAAAAAAGTGGAACTCACTAGTCACCACTTTCTCCTCTTACCAATTCCATTTATTCAATTTTTTTTCCATATACAAAAACATATAATTTACCAATTCCATTTTTTTTTTTCTATTAAAGAATAATATAATACGTCATTGTTCAACAAAATAAAAGTCATAGGAAAAAATAATAGTACTTTTTTATTTCAAAAGTCAAATTGTCATTTTGTATAAAATATTTTTATATCAATTTATTCCTTATATTAAACAGAAACTTCTGTATATATAGCTTTATAACTGTCAAAAAAATTCTTTCAAAAAAAAAACAGTCAAATTTTTAAAAGAAACTTTGATAATCTTTATGGGCGCACATATACCACTTGGAATATTTAAAAAGTTATACAGGTAAAAGTTAAAACAACTTTTTTTTAAAGAATTAAGATAAATTTTTTATTTAACTTTCGTTTCTTTATTAAACTTGGTAACGGACCAAAGACCAATTAATCTAGATTTTTTTTGTTGTTGAAGGAAACAACTAATCTAGATATTAAGCACACTGTTTACTAGAAGGGGCTCAATTGAAACAGGATGAGGTTTATGCAAATGGTACTCCAAAAGCTAAAGTCAATTTTGGCATAATTTGGTGCGGTAAAGATAAGAGATTAGAGATAACTCAGATAAGCAATTTACGGCGAATATTATTATCATGAATTATTTATGAGCGTTGGATTTTTTTATTTTTTTTTACAAAAATAAAACGATATTCATTCATTCAAATCGATAGATTACATCATATACAAACATCGCTAAAAACATAAAGGGTGAATTGTAAACAAACTCACAGCACCCAAGTTAATAGTATAAAACGGCAAAATGCCTACAAATAATATAATAAAACCTAAGTCACCGAAATTCACATGCTTCCGAATCTTCAATGTTGACGCCCAAATTATTGGTTGAATTTGTAATTGACTGATGCTGATCTTTCAATAGGAAATAAACGAACACCGCGAGAAGACGCGAAATCAAACGTCGCACAAGACGATGAACAAGCCAACGCCGCACTTAGACGACGAAATAAAAAAAAACAATAGAAAAAACTTGATATATGTGAAAACCACTTATTTAGATTGAAAGAAAAGAGAAAAAGATGTCGAGGGGTGATTCTAGGTCAAAAAAAAGACCTAAAACCACCCCTTGATGAACGAAGGAGAAAGAAAGTTTAGAGAGAAGTTGGAGTTTCTCTCACTAGAAAACTAGAAAAGCACTCTTTATTTTTTTTATTTTTTTTAAATTGATGTAATATTAGTAGATAAATAAAACCGAAAAACAAGAATGAACAATCAAGTTTGTAAGATCCGACACAATTGACAATGTCTAATCGGACTTACCTTAAAAAAAATTGGATTTAAATCCAAAATTTTGTAATCTTAAATTTTAGACGGTGTTTACTACTTCCTCTATACCATATTCAATGATATTTTTTCTTTTGAACTGCAAAATTTATTAATGATCAAATGCACGAGATAAAAGGAGACTGACAAACAAAAACTACAAAAACAAAGACGACGAAACACAATGACCTTATTTAATAATGTGCAATATTCATATAACATATTTTGACCATTTTTTTTACTAATATATAAAAACAAATAGTAGCATATAAAATATTGTTGGATTCGTCTCGATGAATATTTTCTAAATATCAACTCATTTTGGATTGGCTTGGTGGTTTTGGCCTAAGACCTTGGAGTGTATTTCTCTCAAGCAGAGATTAAGAGATTAATCGAATATTCTAAGGCATACAAGCGCGAGAAATATCATAAAAAGGAGACGTTAAAGCTCTTTAGGAGGAGTCTCAATCATATGTAAATCAAAGGTGTCCAAAGGTAGACTAAAGTTAGCTAACCAATCTGCTGATTTGTTTCCTTCAGCCATATATGGTTGATTTGAACATACCAACTTATGTTTTTTAGGTCACGAATGCGCCGAATCAAGGTAGGAATATTTTTATTGATGTTACATTTCCCTGTTACCATGTCAACTAAACGTGATGAGTCGCTTCCCACTTGCAGGTGTGTGATCCCCTGTCTCCAAGTCATATCCATACCAATACACATGCCCCAAATCTCTGCATGTAACGCGTCGCATGAACCTATCTTACGAGCATAACTATTCAAACAATTTCCACTGTTGTCACGGAGAAGGCCACCACATCCCGAAGATTAACGAAGCTTTTATGTGTGTCGTCACAGTTGAGTTTAATACAACCCTCTTGGGGTCTCTTCCATCCAATGAAAATAGTGTCAGTATGCTGAGGTCATCCAGTTACGTGTGTTTGTTCGCAGTTATCAATCTCTATAGCCATCTTAAGAATCACATCAATTGGATTAAAAGGTCGATGGAACTCCTCTTCAAAAATGCTCTTATTCCTCCACGTCCACAAGTGCCAACATGTTACCATAAAGATAGTTTGCCACTCAATCTTGTGTGCTCCCATCTTCCTGTTGAGATTGTCAGAGATCCAATCCCTGCAATTCAAAGAAAAGAATTAGTAATTTGATTAGAAGCTACTAACCTAAGCCAATCCTCGGGTATTCTTTAAACACTTAAAGTAGTAAGATTTTATAAAAGTTTGTGCATTTATTGCATTAGAAATTGAAAATTTTAATTTTTTTAAACAATAATTTCTTTATTAAAAATGCTTAAAAAAGTGTCCTGATAACATTTGTTAACAAGACCCTTTAAATAAATAAGGATTTCTTATACAAAAGTTACGTCTTTTTTGTATAAAGATATTCGTTAATATTTCTCTTTTATTAAATTATCCTTTTTTCATGTATTGGTGTAAATATTTAAATTGAAAAATACGTAATTAATATTGTTTCAAAAATCAACAGTCATTTTTCAACACCGCTTATTGTGATAGATGGAGTATTTTTTACGAATACAATCGTATACTTAGTTAGTTGTCTGTGTTGATATTATTAAATTGAACATTTTCTTTCATGTTTGAATCAGAAATTATGTAATTGCGTGTGTGAGTTTTATTGGTGTTTTCTTCTTTTTTCAGGAAGAATTTTAGTGGTGTTTGCCATTTTGACAAAAAAAAATTATTTATACAATTTTTTTTTATCATAAAAAACCATACAATTTTTTCTTTAAAAAAGGTATTTTATACATTGGTAAAAAAATAAAAATATAGTATACTACTTAACAAAAAATTCTTTCAAAAAAGAAAACTAAAAAAATAATTCTGATTGAGATTTAAATGTTAAATATATTTTCTCTTTTTAATAGTGAGTTTACTCTCTTATATATAATAATTGATGAATTCGAGGATAATTTTAAAAATATATCAATAAAAAAGAACTTATTTCCTTTTTTTTTTTAAGGGAGAAGTTAATTAAACTTAAAATTAAGATTAATAGGTAAATAAAAGATTTTTTTTTAAATAAGTTGTTTTCTAAAAAATCTATAATTAAAAAATGGAGGAAATATGTTAATACTATGTTGAAGGAGGAATTCAATCAAGATAATAGTAGTACTTTTTTTTAAGAAAAGTCCGACAAGTATTCTTGAAGTTATCGAGTGATGAGAGCGACATTGGTGTTTTCTTTTAAGATCTTTGTCGTTGATAAGTTTTTTGGCTCATATGTGAGCTTCCCATACTCTTGTTGTTTGTCGTTTCTAAAGTTATCTCAAATTTCTATTTGATGGCCTCCAATGATTTGTTAAAAGCCATTCTTAATTTTTTTTCAGGGGTACTTCTTAACCTATATTAGGTCATTTTTAAAAGCAAATAATTGTTTTTAAAATTTATTGAATAATTGATGTATCTCGTTTAAAATATAGGTTAGATATATTAGCAATAAAAAAAATTGAAAAACAATATTTGTTTATCGATTAAAAGATGACTTCTAAAGCATAGCCGACTCCTAAAAAAGAGTCTGACGTAAGAGCTCTAGACCTTTTCAAAAACATATCTTTTGCTATATATTATGTATGAGTATTATTTATATTAATAAATAGATTTATTTATTATTTTTTTAACAAGCAAAATTGAATATACTACTACGAATAAATCATTCTACCCAACACAAGAAGTTTTAGGATAGAACACAAAGAGTTTAACAATCAGTTACACTACCAAAACAGATAAAGCATAGTTAAAAAAGAAAAGCTACGTGTCAAAACCTAAGCAAAGTAAAGGATTAACCAACCAATTATAATAACCAAAAACTAAAGTAGTGTTTCTTTGCTTCCAATCATCAAAAAGAGACGAGCTTAATTTTGTCTGATAGTTGTTATAACAATTCTTCCTCATTCTGAAAAATTCTATTATTTATTTCTTTCCAAATCATCCAAACGCACGAGAACCAAATTAACTAGAAAAAAAAGACCAAAGAGATTTAGAAGATCGACATGTATGACCAAAGTGAAGGACGTGGTCTGATAACCAAAAGGGATCAAAAAACATATGTCAATCCAATGCCGAAGAAGAGACCAAATACTCCAGAAGTAATTAAACACCCAAAAAAGATGTTCAACATTTCATCCAAACCGCAATCACTCACACAATATTGAGAATCATGTTGAAGGATGCCTCTCCTGATTATGCTACCCTTAATTGAAATCTAATTGCGGACAAAACGCCAAACAAATAAAAGGAACTGCTTTATGTCAAACAATATCCTTAATAGTTGAATGAGCAGTCAGTTCCACATTCGTTAACAACTGATAAACGTCGCTAATTGTATAACCTTTAGCAGACTCTAAATGTCATTTCCTACCTATCCACCACACAACAATATTTTGAATCAAAACACAACACTCCCCTGCAATCTCTTCTTCCCACGCGAACATCTTCCTCAGTCAATTCCAAACTTCCCCCCACACCCCACCTTAAAGAAAACATCGACAAAAAACAACAAACAGTTTTCTGATAAATCATATGAACACATGTATCTGTCACAAATAGAGCTACCTCTCACCCAAGAATCCGTCCAAAAAAAATATTTCCCCATCGCCAACAACCC